>OLVS01000312.1_pt1 | contig 28640 bp, 29 predicted proteins | sample 1644121 | NCBI WGS metagenome assembly OLVS01 (sample SAMEA103958121, study PRJEB25191) | human gut metagenome
AATAGAGGATGCGGCCGCTGGGGAGCTTGATCTGGAGCTTATTATCGAAGCAGCCGAAGACGATGTTGGCCACCTGCTGTTCCCTGCCCGTTTCAAATGCCTTCTGCGCCGCCTTGTCCACCGCCCACCAGAAATCGGTGATCGCGCTGTTGCTCTCCCGCCAGGTCTTGACCAGGTCAGGCAGCTCCTCTTCCGTCAGGCCATACTTCTTATCCAGGGCGCCCATGGATTCGAGGGCTCCGCTGGATCCTCCGTAGCCAAGAGCCAGTTCCGCGATCTTCCCGCGCTGGCGCAGGTGTCCGTTGATACCGTGTTTCACGACAGGAACGCCGAACATACGGCTGGCGCTCGCACAGTAGATGTCTTCGCCGTTTCGGAACGCCTCAAGCCGCCATTCCTCCTGGCTCACCCAGGCGAGGGCTCTGGCTTCTATCGCGGAAAAATCCGCCACGATGAACCGGCATCCGGGCTTCGGGATGAACATGGTACGCACCAGCTGGGAGAGGACCTCCGGCACATTGCCGTAGATCAGTTCCAGAGCCTTCAGGTTGCCCTCCCGGAGGAAGGCCCTGGCATCATCCAATGTTTCCAGGGAGTTGCGGGCGAGGTTCTGCAGTTGCAGGCCCCTGCCAGACCATCTGCCGGTATGGTTTGCGCCGTAGAACTGGAAGCCGCCGCGGAAACGGTCATCCCGGCACATGAAGCGGTCTGCCGCCACATATTTCTTGATGGAGGACTTGGACATCTGCTGCCGGAGCCGCAGGGCTTCCATAACGACCGGGTCGCCGTCTCCGGCTTCCAGCTTCCCCATCATCTCCGCCACCTGCTTCTTGCCCATGCTGTCAATAAAGCACCCCCGCTCTTCCAGCCAGGCCCGGAACTGAAGCGGGCTGTTGGGATTGGAGATGCCGGTCAGCTTGATCGCCCTGTCCCGCAACTCCTCCGAGTAGATGCCGTCGCAGCGGATCGCCTCTTCCACCAGCGTGCGGTCAACCAGGATGCCCCTGTCGTTGATGCGCTGGTCAAGCCAGTACAACTCCAGTTCATGCCCCTCCAGCGGGTACTCCTTCAGCGTGTTGGCAATGCTGCGCTCCGTCTCCACGTCCACGCGGTTGTATTCCTTGAATGCCTCCCAGTCCTCCGGAGCGTCCTGCGGATAGACCCTGTAGGTTTCTTCCGCCACACTGCCGTCCGGCTGCTTCACCTTGCGTTTGTGCGGCATGGAGAAGAGCTTGATGAGGTCTTTGCCGCGCTTGTCCTTCTGCACCTCCGTGCCCAGCGCCTCGCCGCACTTTTCCAAGGAAAACGGATAGGATACGGACGCGGCCTGGATCATGGTGCACACCCATCCGGTCGGAGGAATGTACCGGCCAAAGTAACTTGACCAGCAGGTGCGTTCGAACATGGCGTTGTAGGCGGACTTCGTGACCTTCGGGTTCAGCAGGTCTTCCTTCAGCCACGGCGGGAACGGCTGTCCGCCTGCCAGATCCAGCACCTCCACCGGACCGTCCCCATAGGCGAAGGCGCACAGGAGAATGTCGAATTCCGGGTGCTGCGTGTATACATAGACGCCTCTCTCCGGCAGGTCGATGGGACTGTAGGTCTCGATGTCATGGCGGAGCGGCCCGTCCCGGTTCCGGGGGGGTTCGTAGTAGCTTGCCGGCCAGCAGTCATTTACAGACGGCGGGCCTTCCTTCATGGCTTTCACATCATCCGTTTTCAATGTCATCACCTCCACGGGAGAAAGGGCTGGTAAGCAGCTCACCAGCCCTGATTGTCGAGTCAGTTATTCAGCGCTTTCCACTGCTCCTGGGGCATGGTCGCAATCGTCCAGCCCAGGTTTTCAAATTCGGTCGCGCGGTCATAGGAGTCGATGTCCTGGGAAGCGCGGGTCACGGCATTGGAGAGCCCGTACTTGGTCAGGTCGCCGCCTTCGATCAGGTACTTGAGGACGCTGTCCTGCTCGTCCTGGTTGATGCCGAAGGTCTTACCCGTCAGCTCGATGACGTCCTGCACCCGCCCGGTGATGGGCACGCCCACGGATTCACGGAGCCTGCCGACCACCATTTCAAAGCGGGTCTCTTCAATGGCGGCCATCGTCACATCGCGGAGCTTGAGCAGGAAGGCCTTATCCTCCGCCATTCTTGCTTCGTCGGAGAAGATATCGAAGCTGTCCTCCACCGCCCTGGCGGCCCTGCCGACGTGCGCTCTCCGCTCGCCGTAGTCGTTGACCACCATGCCGTTGGTGCAGACCAGCCTGTACACGAGGGGCTGGACGCTGACGGCTCCCTGGCCGACCTCGCTCTTGCTGATCGCCACGCCGGACTGGACGATGTCGCCGGGCACCACTTCCTTCTCCAGACGATGGTTCACGATCTTAATGTAGAATTTCCGCTCCGTGATAGCAGCCGATACGATCTCGAACCCTTCCTTCCCGGCAAACAGAGGCAGGGTCGCCTCCGCCACATCGAGGTTGTCCAGACGGCGGTAGCGGTCGCTGAGGAAGGCACGGGCAAGCATCATGTTGCCCTCATCGTAGGAGCGGATCATGTAGCTTTGATCTTTATCGCTCAGCCAGGCGTTGACGTTCTCCGCCAGAAGACCGGGCTTGAGCTTGCGCATCTGCTCATAGTACTTGGCGGGAATGCCCATGGCGGACCCGAGCTGGCTGTGGGTCAGGTCATTGACCACGAAAGGCATGCTGTTTCCGCTGTTTTCCATGATCAGGGTACTGCCGTCATCCTGCAAGCGCAGGTTGGACGCATGGCTGATGAAATCGCGCCGTTTCCGGTGCTGCTGCTGTACATCCGCCAGTACAGCGGATACGCTCTTGTCAGTTTTCATGTTTTGTCCTTTCCGCCGCTTCTGCGGCACGATAGTCTTTTGCGCTTCCGGTCCGTTTGGAGACACCGCGGCCTCGTTCCCACATCTCGATCTCGGTGATGCCGCCCTTCTCGGGATCCTTGATGAACTGCGTCCCCAGATTGGCTTTGATCGCGTACACATGGCAGTCGGTGACCTTGGGGTGCATCAGGAGGGACTCGTTAAACTCGGCGGCCATGCCCAGGTCGGTAAACCAGAAGGTGTGCGTCCGGACCGGCGATTTCGTATGGAAGCTGACGCTGTAGATATCCGTCGGGGCCGGATTCATGTTTTCCATGATGCTGTCCATATGCTGCTCCTTTTCCTGATCGTTTTGCCGGCGGGCGCCGGACGGGATGAAGCTGATGCCCTCTCCCGCCCGGTTGCCCTGCAGGTTACTTCTTCACGCCAAGCATCCGGAGCACGGCGGCATCGTCGTCCTTGCCTACGATGCCGCCGTGCTTCTCCAGCACCTTGTCCATGACCTCAACGGGAACGAAGAGGTAGAAAATCTCATCCTCGTCGTCCAGATCACAGCGGTACGGCACCAGTTCCTCGTCCTCGCAGGACGGATTGTCCAGCATGACATGGGTGAACTCGTTCGTATCCTCGTGGGGCCAGCAGTGGACGTTGGCGCCGGAGCCCGCCTGGATGGAAACCGAGTAGCCGTCAGCGCACTTGGCGCGGGGACGCGGCATGTACAGACCGAGGATGTTGGGCTTGTAGTTGTCGCTCAGGAACTTGTTGGTGGCAGACTCGGGCTCATCGTCATCATCGTCCTCGTCATCATCCTCCTCCTAGGGCTCCTCATCTGGGTCGAGGTGGATGCGCCAGTCCGAAGAATCATGGCGGGGTTTCTTCTGCTCATCACCTTTGCCGGAATCGCCGAACAGTTCATCCCAGGGATTGCCCATCTCATCGAGGGCGCTGTGCATGGTGCGGCGGGGAGCTTCCTTCTCCTCATCCTTGCCCTCGAACAGATCCTTCAGCACACGGCGCATGGCCAGACGCTCAGCCAGATGGTGCATGGCGGAAAGCTCAACGGAATCCAGGTCGTCCTCGGTGATCTTGCGGGCGGTATCGTTCTTGCTGGTCTTACCGGTCTTGGCCTCTTCGGTCTTCTTGGTGATCTTCTTCATGGTGATAGCTCCTTTTCTTAATGTTTTTTGATTGGGTATCGGGGTTTTGCGGGTCGTGTGGGGTTCATGTTTCCGGCCCGTCGGGCAGAGGGGAGGACAGATGCCCTGCCCCTTCCGCCCAGAGTCGGGTCTGAGGGATTCCCGCCCTCCCGCTTCTTACTTGAAGTAGTCGGGCAGGTCTTCCTCGTTGGCGAGGTAATCGTCGATGGCTGCGAGATCGTCGTCCGTGACCGACGCGAAGACCGCAGAGGCGGGCTGCTTGCCGGAGAGGCGCTTGCCGTCAGAGACGAGCTGAACGTTCTCCAGAGAAGCGGAGATGCCGTTGTTCCCGTTCTGGCCGTAGCCGTAGAAATTGATAAAGCAATTCACGATACAGCCGGAATAGATGCGGTCACGCTCCAGGACGGGCTGAACGTTCTGATCGACCACGCCGGGCTTGTCACGGTTGGAGCAGTTGATGTAATACATGCCTTCATATTCGGCTCCCTTGATGCGCTGCCCGTTGTCGTCCAGTTCGTCGCCGTCGTGGACGGGGTCGTTGATCTTGGCCGGGCGCTTGCCCTTCCAGACCTTGTCGATGGCTGCCTCCGTCGCGGCGTCAATCGCCTTCTTGACGGCGGCCACCTGGCGTTTGTCGGTCTTCTTGAACAAGATGACCATGCTGTACTTGGGATCGTTCGCACCGAATGCCTTCGGTTCCCAGAGGTTCATGAAAGATCCGATCCCGGTGACGGTTACCTCTGTGGGTTTCGGGGTGTAACTTGCCATGATGTTTTCCTCCAATCATCATTCTGCTGTTTCCAGCGTTCATAGCATTACACCCTGTTCTTTTATCTGCTCCGTCGGGTCTTGCCGTTTCGGGCTCCTACCCCTCAATCGGCTGGAAGACATCCTCCGGCGAAAGCCTTGTGTTTCCGGCTTCTTCTGCCAGCCTGGCAGGATCGACCTCCGCTCTCTCATCGGTCTCTTCGGTCAGGGTGAGTTTACCTTTCGGCTTCACCACCAGGCCGGTATCCTCCAGAAGCTCTTTGAAGACCGGTTTCGTCAGCCGTTTCTCCAGCTTGGTCAGCGGGAGAAGGGACTGCTCGTAGATGTTCGTGTAGCCGGCCTTTTTACAGGCGGCCTCGACCATTTTTTCACTGACATACTTGCGGTTGGCCCTGCCTTCTACCACCTTGTAGCCCTTCCACTTCCTCCCGTGGGAGATCGCTTCATCGGCAACGTAGGTGAATACGGCGCTGATCCAGTCCTGGATGCGGTTCAGGAGAGGAAGAACGTCCTCGATCTCCTCCTGGCTCAGGGACGCCGGTGACTTGAACGTGTACATCGGCATTTCCCCCTGGCTGGTCTTATAGCTCCCGGTGATCACCGTGAACCGCTCCTGCGCCAGTCTCAGGGCTTCTTCCGCCCTGGCCTTGCACACGGCCTTTGCCTTGCAGAACTTGCAGTGGTCGCCCGGAACGAGGACTCCGTCCGGTCCCGCCGCTTCTATCGCCCTGGGCTTTACATAGCCTTCCGCCCATTCCAGCAGCTCCTTGATACTGATCTCGAAGCTGTCGATGTTGCCGATCCTCGGCTGGTAGATCGTCATGGTGACGCTCTCCACATCAGGGAACAGGAACTTGAGGTTGCTGTAGGCTCCGTAGGCGTAGATGCAAAGCTGCGGGTTCAATCCCCGGGAAACGTAGACCGGGACTCCCTTGCCGTATTTCAGGTCCGTGATCCAGAGCTTCTTCGGTGTGGCGATGATCAGGTCCGCCGTTCCGAACCCGCCGGGGATGATATCTTCAAAGGAAAGCCTATGTTCCACCATCACAACCGGCTCGTCCGTATACTGCTTCGCTTCCTGGATCTGTTCGAGCACGAATGTCCGGTAGTTATCGGTGTGCTCTTCCATCTCCTCATCGTCGTAATCCGTAGTGGCCCGTTCACACGGTTCTCTGAGCATCCGCTTGACCTTCTGCTCGGCCATGCTGTGGGCTGCCGTGCCCTGTTCCGCCGCGTCGGACGTCGTATTGGGAAACGGCGCTTCCATCTGCGGGGACAGGGTACAGACCAGCCACCGGTGCGCACTGCTTGGAGGCAGGCTTGAATGAATGTCCGGCATCGCGCACCCCTCCTTTAGAGCTTCGCCAGCTCCTCAAGGAATGCCGGGTAGTCCTCCGCCTTCAGATCCGACACGCATCCGGCGCCGTGGAACTTCGGAAGAAGCTGTCCCACAACGTCCGGGCTGCTGCCCTTGGCGGCCAGTTCCCTGACCTTGGCAGCCATCGCGCGCTGGACATCCGTGCGGGTGATCCGCTGCCCGCCGTCATTCGCCGCTGTCTCAGCCTCGGCAGGAGCTTTCGTCTCTGCCGGGGCCGGAGCTGTGGGCTTTGCCGGGGCCTGATCTTTCGTCTCTACCTGTGCGGGAGCTGTAGGCTCTGCCTGGGCCGTGTCCGCAACCGCCGCCGATCCGCCGCCGTCGTCTCCGGTCATGTCCGCGACCAGGCCGGCAAACACCGACGCGCCTTTGCAGAACATGCGGAAGAACTCAAGGCACTGCTTATCGTCAGCAGTCATGTTTCTTGCGTTGCTCATCCTTCGACTCTCCTTTCTTCAGATTTCTGCCCTTCCGGGCCGGGGATGAAGAAGCGGTTACTTCCCGATCTTCAGGAAGGAGCGAAGATCCACATCCGGAAACACCGTCGCCAGCGTCTCAAGGACCTCCAGGCTTCCCGCCCGCTGTCCGCTCAGGATGCGGCTGATGCAGCTCTCCGTCAGGTGCGTATCGATCGCCAGAGCCTTCCGGGAGATACCCCGTTCGTCCATCAGCTTCTTCAAAAACTCCGCATTGATCATGATCCTCTCTCCTTTCCGAAGCCCGAGCGCCTCGTTTGGCACTTTTCGCTTCTTCTTGTAACACAGATAGGGACAGCGAGGGTAAAAAAATTTGCGATAGTGATCCCTGGGGCTGATACACAGTCCGGAATGACTATCGCGCACTTCCGTTTCCATCTTGTCCCCGTCTGTGTGATTTCATTATACACATTCACTGGACACCTGTCAATAGGGAAAATATTACGGATGGGGACAAAATGGAAACGCAATTTTGCCGCATGGCAACGGGATTGCCTGAAAAATATTACAGACGGGGTTTTCTTTCAAAAAGCACTTGCCAAATGGCAACAAACATGCTATAATAGCATCGTGTTGAATAAGAACCGGGATGTCAGCTTCTCTTGCGGGCTGCGCATCCAATCAACCGATGTAGAAAAGGGAATGCTTATGTGGAAATATGAAAGCTACATGGAAGAGATCGGATCCGAGCGGTCCGAACTCATCGGCAAGCACATGACTGCGGATCGGAAAGCTGCGGGCTATACGATCCGGGAACTTGCGGAGAAGATTGACATGAGCCCCACGCACCTCAACCGCATGGAGAAGGGGCAGCGCCTGATGGACTCGGTTTCCAAGCTCATCAACTTCTGCGAGGCATGCCATGTCCCGATTGAAAAATATCTGGTGCTCTGCGGCATGCACATCTCAGAAGAAGATACGCCGATCCGCCGCGCCTTCCCTGCCATCGAGAACGAGGAGCAGGAAAACGCGATTGATGCGTTTGCGAAGATGATCACCTCGAAGAATCTCACTTCGGAGGACATCACGCAGATCCTCAACACCGCCGTTGCCTACGCCGACTTCTGCGACAAGAAAAACCAGTAACGACAGGCCTCATAATCCCGCCTTTCAGACAGCCCAGGGGACATCTCTCCCTTCGGGCTGTTTTTTCTGTGGGAACCGGCACCTCGGGCCGCTTTCAAAAGTCCACGCAATATACCACCACATTGACAACAAAGAAAACCCCTGTGAATCGTAAGTTCTGAAAAAACTTTTTCATCACAGAGGTTTTCCCTCATTCTTAAACAGCTTTACAGGTTTTCGCCTTGATGTCGGCTACACACCATAAACCATAAAGGCAAGCCTTCGGAACGATATATGCCGATATGCCGCTGCGTTGTTACGCAGCAGTATTCAAGCAGAATAGATCATTATTTGGCGGCCCTTCTCTGTACCACTCCGCCTTCTTCTTTTCCAAAGATAAACTGCTTAGATAGTACAAGAGCCTCGTTCCTGAGATTACACCCGATAATCGATTTGAGGAAAGATCAACATTTCCGGCTGCCCTTCCGCCGTGTTTCTTATGCCCGTCACACCTATAATCGGCACACGGTCCCGGGCGTTCACAAAGCAGCTTTTCCAGCGTCGCTTTCAACACATCAACTATTTTTTCTATTTCTTCTCGTGAAATCTCTTCCAGTTCACTGCTTATAGAGCAGCTTGTATCTGAAATCAACAGCACGGGAACGCAGCGTGGGGATTGCTGTGGGCATAGCCCGCGTCTACTTGAGCCGGCTCTTACCGCGTGATAGATTTTTCCTGTATCTATTTGCCGCAGCCGCCTGATCACCTTAGCCATGTATATTTCCCTCCTTTCCATCAGATTTCGGATCCTGCTAATAACTCCGATTGTTTCTAATTTAACTGACGTTCAATAAAACAAATCCTAAGTACACTAAAATCAAATCACTGTTGCTCGGATATCTTCAATACTCATTTTATCTTCGCATGGTCTTATTGATTGGAACATTCTCGTTCCACCTCCGCTTTGCATTGCCATGCCATTGCACTCTGAACCGGTTATCAATCCATCCGGGTCTCAAGGACGTTATGTGCCCTCAGCCCCTGCCTTGTCTCAGTCCCGATGCGGCTGGGTAACCTCCTTTCTGCACCCCTGGTCCCCTCGCCGCCACCGTGAGGGTGGTCCGTGGGCAGCGATGCGCTTCTGAATCCATCAAGCATCGATCAACCTGAGCCGTGCTTCCTTTCGTATGTATTGATCTCACAGTATCTGTCTCCGATAAAACTTTTTTTCCAATATCCAATTCATGTTTCAAACAACTGCCTTACCTGGTAAAATGCCAAGCCTGCCATGTCAAAGTCTGGCCTGATCCATGCAACTTGTCTGCGCCTCCGCCTTCGGTGTCGCAATCACCGCTCGGCTGCTGTCAGGCTTTTTGTGGCGCGTTGCCGACCTGGCCGAAGGTCAACTCAATGAGCAAGAACCTCTGCTAATTATATTTCGATCCTTAATCATCATCAAAACCTCCTTTATCTGATACTCAATTCGTTCACTGCCTTTGGTGTGCTACCACACCTTCTCGGAGCTTGCAGCGATTCGCTGTAGAGGCTCCGGAAGGTGGTGGCGGCCGAAGGATGAAGAGTTCCCGCTATGATCCGCTGATGATCCTGCTGGTGGTTCCGGAGAGGGCGTCCCCGGAGGTTTCGGCTGTAGCTTGTTCTGTGTACGGCGCTGTTACTGCGGCTTACGTGCCCGCCGCTTGTTTCGCGTCTCACTTCATTCGTGCCTCCCATCGTCCAGGTGACTCCGCCGAAGGCGCTCACGGCGCTTCTCCAGCTCACAGTACATCCGTCCGAGTTCAAAGGCGATCTGTATGTCCGTCCAGTGGTATTCCCCAAGGACATCCTCCATCACGGTGTCCCGATCTGTCAGTGCGTCTTCCAGCTCATCGAGCAGGTCGAGCGCCTTGGAGGAGTCTTTGTCATCTTCCAGCACGTCACGAATACAGCCGATAATATTCATGGCGTGCCGGTCTGCTTCCTGGAATCTGGCGTCCTTTGCCAAAGTTTCATCACAGCGGTCAACGACGTCTTCAATACCTTCGGTTGCACAGCGGTTAGCCGTGAACTTCATGGTATTTAACCTCGTTTCATTAGATTTGGCCGTCCTGCCCGCTCCGCTCGGCTGTCCGCTGGCTGCGTCCGCCGTACTTCACCGGCAGGGCATTTGGGTGTCGCTTCTGGTTGTACTCCTTATTCAGTTGTCAACGGGGGTTGCTCCAGCTCCGGGTCCGCGCCGCTCTCAATCGAGCAGGCTGATCGGACTCGATCCGCTGAGTACTTCCTCTTTACGGAATCCCTGGAAGGAATCCGTCAAAACGACTACCGTGGCCTTGGGTCCTTCGCTGAAGCCGATGCCGTGGCATCCGTCATAGATCCGCTCGTCATTGGTCATGATGATCACGACCTTGTCCTTCGCGCCTTCCGACATAGCCACCTTGTTGAAGGTGAGAGCCAGGGAGAACACCATCGACCACACCGCGTTTTCCTTTTCCTCTTCCGCGCTGTTGTAGACGTTGATGCCCACATACACCTGTCCCGTCTTCTCGTCCCGGATTTCAAAGTACCCGCTTTCACGATAGAAGTAGCTCGACATGTCGCCGGTCACGCCATGCTCCGCCAGGGCTTTCATGAGTCTTCCGCAGGCAAGGAAGTGATTCCCGCCGTAGAACCGGGCGATGGTCTCCGCAGTCGAAACCGGCTGCTTCTCCTCATCGTTGTCCCAGATCAGGTTGTCCCAATCGAGCTTGTCTGCCGGATAGCCGGCCACCCGCACGAGCTCCCTCCTGTCTACCGTGCCGCTGGATTTCGACGTCAGAAGCTTCAGCAGTGTTCTCCTGGATGGAGACTTGTCAATGTATCCGTTGATCGCTTTGCTGATGAACGAGTCCGAGAGTTCCGTATCCAGAGCGAATTCGCGTACCGACATCTCACCCTTCATGCCGCGCATGAACTTGGCGAAATTGTCTGCATTGAATCCACCGGGGATCGGATCGGGCAGGTCTTCCAGCCGGATATGCTGGGCCTCTGGCGCGTTCCTTACGCCGGTATCTGTCTTCTCAACAGTCATATTGTCCATTTCTGACCTCCTTATCGAGGTGGGGATTCTTCGGCAGATTCGGAGGTAGACTTCTGTCGATACCCCATCCGGCCATATGCAATCCTGTTACTCGATCTCATTTCGTTCTTAGGGTAACCACCCTTGGGGGATGTGATGAGAACAGAATTTTTTTCATACGCCGTCAGTCTCCGCGCTTCACTGCGCATGACGCGCCTCCCGCTGGCTGCGGGTTGCCCTTTCATATCCGGTCGGACACTCCAGGATCGCAGTGGGCGTTGAATTGTGCCAGAGGAAAAATCTCATCAGTCATCCGGTTCCGTGGAACCATCGTCGCAGCTCCGACGCCTTGTACTTGCCGACCGCCGCACCTTTTTATTACTTCCGGTGCCGTCCGAAACAGCGGGCGTCTGCGGGTTGCCACTAACGATTACTCGAATCCGTGCCTTTCGAGAATTTTCGTGGACTTCATGCAGATCGTTTTTTCAACAGCCCTGGCGCGCTTGCCTGCATACGCAGCGGCCAGGCAAATCTGCTGCTGTTCGCCGTTGGCGAGGTTGCTACCCTCACCCCTCATTTCCATCCACTCCTTTCTGTCACGTCTGAGGCCTATGGTGATTTGTTGACGCCGGGGGGAGACGCTCCGAGGTGTTCGCTGCTGCCCGTCTGCGGACTCTCACTCCATGCAAAAAGGCGAGACTTCCCCCCTGTGTTAATGAGTATATCGCATAATGATGAAGTTGTCAAGCGGCAAATAATCATAATGATGATTGCCAATCGTCATAATCCTGCATGAAATTACAGGATGATATTCATTTTGACCCGTATTTAGGGCAAAAAAGAAGCGGAGACACAAGATGTAGATTATGTTCTGACCTTGTGCTCCGCTTTCTCTTGCAGTTTCTGTATAAATATTTTTTTCAAAATGATGGATGGGAAAATGGTGATCCGCTTCCTCATGCTGTCTTTGACCAGCCGACGCTGTCCTCCGAGAGTACCAGCCCTGTGGCTACGTCGGCAGCCCTGCCGATGATGTCGTAAAGCCAGGAGCTTACTTCATCCTCACAGCCCCTTCCGCAGCAGGCCGTGATATGATCAATGGTTTTGGCAATTACCTCATCCTCTTCAATGTGGGACGCCACCCAGTCGGACATCGCCATCCGGAATGCGGCATCGTTCTTTCTGACACTGACCTGCGCCTGACTCATATCGGCACCACCTTTCTATGTTCCTGCCGGAGAATGTCTTCCCCGCTCTATGTCGGTCTTATATGCTGTCCTGTACACACTTTATGGGCGGGCTACTTACACCAGCACAGAGGCATAGTTCCCGCCGCCGACCATCTCGATCTGGAACTCGTCCGCAATACTTCCGTCTGTCATGTCCACAAGGATCACGGAGATGTCATCCGGGATCATCACACCCGCAAACCGGCGCTTGCAGTCCTCGAACTGGTCCCTGTCGTCCGTGATCAGGGACATCTTGATTCCGCGGTTCTTCAGCGGCTGAAGATACGCCGTCCCGAAGACCCAGCTCAGTTTATGAAGCAGCGGACGACACTCAGTATTCGCCACATCAAACGCCCAGGTATCAATCCCATGTTCTTTCAGCGCATCCGTCTTGAAGGCAAAGTCCGCGCGGTAGTGAACATCCCCTGTGGCGATGATGTCCAGCTTCTTTTCCAGGGACAGAGTAAATCCCTTCTGAAGGAGAATGCTCTGCACCGCTTCCTGGAACACCTTCTCTTTGACGGAGCCGTGGCCGCCGGCGCGCACGCTGCTTTCGATGGCTTCTTTCGCGGAAGACGAATCCCTGATCGTTTTCGCCCAGTCGATGGTGGAAGATCCCTGATCCAACAGCAGCGGAGCCAGACCGTGAGCCGTCAGGATATCTTCCCGCGTCACACCGCTGTCCGGATCGGTGTTGTCGATGATCCGCGCAATAACGGAATCCGAGCTGGGGGAGGAAAACTTATTATTGATGATACGGGAGATGGTAGAAGTGCTGATGCCGGTCAGTTCTGAAAACTCAGCCAGAGAACGGTCCCCGACCGCCTTCTTGACAAGTGCGGAGAGAACCTCATAATTCGGCTGTCCCACACGGACGTATCCGGGGAATTCATTGATTGACTTTCTTCTCGGCATCGTTTTGACCTCCCGTCATCGACTTCAGACCGACTCTCTTACCGTCTGGCAATAATATACACCTTCTATTGCGTATTGTCAATATCTACGCAACAAGAAATTAATTAAATTTTGAAAATTATTCTACGCAACGGTGAGGGCAAAAAAATACCCGGGACCCCCAAAGGCCCCGGCGCTCTAAACAAAACCATCGACTTTGATAAAATCATTGAGATCCACGGCGAGTTGGTGGATTATTTGGATGATGTGGAATAACCATCACAAAACAACATATAATAACGACTCACTCCCGGTCCCTTATCACCCCGAACCGGAGAAACAAGCTATACAGATTACTCCTCACGCCTGGCACGCCAAGCTTCCGGGGACCGCTGACAACCCCTTCTCGTCCCTGTTCTTCCAAAGCGTTCTTCAGTGCTAGGTCGACAGTGCTCCTGCTTACCGACTTCTCCCTCTTCTCACCGTTTACGGTGATCCACAGCTCATTCCCGTAGCCGTCCACGCTTGCACCGCTGTAGTGATGGCCGCTGTTTCCACTGCTGCGGCTCACCGTGTAGGTGAACTTGACGCCGGGACGGGAGCCACGACCGGATGTTGTAAAGGGGTAGTTTTCAAAAGCGATGATAGCTTTCCAGAGATTGAGGCTGGACAGGTCGGATTTCAGTGTGTCCACTGCCGCCTTCCTCTCCCGATATAATGCTGTCCGCTCCGCCGCCGCTGATACTTCACTCAGTTTGTAGACGCCCTTGCTATAAGGGAGCATTGAATTGAGTGTACTCCGGCTTATCTTCAGTTTCTCAGCCACAGCGTCTATTTTCATTCCGGCGGCAAGCAACTTCTCGATCTGGCTTGTGAGAGGATAGCACAGATCTCCGGTTGTGATGAGAATCTTCCTCACTTTGATCCGGCTGATGCCGAACTCCTCTGCCAGGAGTTCCTGTTTCTTTCTTCCCGGCACATCACCTACTTCATCTGCGCACCTTGGACGATGGTACGATTCAGATACGGCAGAGTAGAAACTTTCTATTACTGCCTCGGGATTTTCGTATTTTGGTTTACGGGCCATTGTGTTCTCCTTCTTCCGCGCAATACACATAACCATCACAAAACAACATAACAGGCGGAAAAGAAAGCCGGAAAGGTGGCGATTTTCACGCCAGACGCCTTATCCGGCTACTTGATTCCCCTGTGGCTATTACGTATAAGTCTGGGATCATTTACTCCTGTCCCTGTTGTTGGGCTGCACTCTCTTCTTGCGTCACAGTTTCTTCTACCTGAGTCTGTTCCTGGGCAGTTCCATGATTTCCTTGCCACACAAGAATGCCAGTGAAGATTACCAACACAAGAATCAAAGCAATCCAAACTGCACTGATTTTGTTCCGGATGCTCTTATACTGATCTTCCGCATTTTTAAGTGGCTCATCATGATTGAAAGCCTCGTCTAGGTCTTTGCTATCGAAAACACCATCGTAGTTTTTCTTCAGATCCGTATATGACTGCTTGAGCCAATTCCACTTCTGATTCCCCATAATGAGCGTAGCAATGAAATACAAAAGTGTTGCGCCGGTAAACACGCCACAAACTGCTGTTACCTTCGGAGAGATTTCTCGTCCAAGAAATTGTGAGAAATCAATCGAATCCGTCAGAAGGACTGTCATCAAAAACACAATGATAGCCACAAAGTTATTCCGAAATGCATCTGCAATATCATGTGACAGTTCCTGAATTTTGCCTGCGCTATCGACAATGAATTCTGAAATCTTGTTTTTCATGTCGATGTACTGATCAACATGATTCTTCTGGTAAATCACATAATCTGACTTGATTGAGTTTAAGACCTTATCATCGATTGCCAGTATGGATTCTTTATCCCGACAATAGGTATTGATAATTTTCCGTGCGATGCTGGCTTTGTCTATACAGGAATCGTCCTTGAAAACCCATTCATAAATCAGCGGAACAACCACGTTATCTGTCAGCTGATTCATCTCATACTCGTATCCCTTTGTCGAGGGGTCGAACTGAAGAATCGCTTTATCGTTTACCACTGTGGCTGTATTAGCCAAATAGACATAGGATAAAACCGTCCTCAGCTTTTCGAACAACACTTTAATTTCTTCAAAACCGTTACCTTCCACGGCATCGATATCAAAGTCTTGTGGGATAAGGCTTATCCTCATCCGATCGAGAAAGACACTCGCTTCTGTGCAATTCCGCAGTATTTCTTTCCTGGCTCTGCGGTCGATCCAATGTACATCATTATCGGAAAATGAAATGCTGCTCGTCCGCAGCGATCCATTTGTATCCAACAATTGAAACGCGACGTGATCTCCGCATTCAGAAAACAGCTTAGTGAAGTTCTCGAAAAGCTGTTCCATTTTCAAATTACAGAGAAAAGCAGAGAACAGACTCAAATTGTAAACCGTCAATCGTCCGTCCTTTATGCCTTTCATAATCCTGATAGCAGCGACCACTTCATCGCCATCAAAAAGACCATCTCTAAAAGATGTATAGTTGTCCATCCAAACGGTCTCATCACTGACAAACACAGAACCCGTATCAGATGTGATAGTGATCGAAATCCTATCTCTTTCCGGATTCTGTCCTAAGAAGGCCACAAGTCCGTCAACAGACGGCAGATTATTTTTCTCGATGCGATATTCACAGTTGAATTCCGGAATTATTTCTTTGCAGGAAGAAGCCACTGTTCCAAACAGCATTTCAGCTGACTGAATTATATCAAACATAGTAGCTCCTTTCTCAAACTTTATTCGGTATCCTTCGGGAAGGAATTCAACGTCCTCTGATCATCACAGCGTATCATCAGGAATGTGCGTCCGTCCGCCTTTTCGTGAACAAGGAAACCTTCTCTCCAATTTGGAATGCCTTCCTTAACCAGAACATCTATCGACGGTGAAACGATGATCTTAACCTTGCCCGGTCCTTTTATTGCTTTTGGATCGGTATGGAACTGCGTATCAAAGCCGGATGCCTCAAGCAGTTTCTGTTGCAGCCCTTGAACATCAACTTCTTCTGATGCGGGTTGATAACTGCCGAGCAGATTATTAACCATTTCCGGATAGTTGATTGTCTGCTCTGATTGAAGTTCATGAACTACGGTATTTCTAAGATTATAGTAGTCCTGCGGAGATTTCTCCTTTACTGGCTTCAGCACTCGATCTATGGCATGCAGAACAGCTTTTGTGTTCACAGCGTCGGTTTTAGCTTCTTGTACTTCTAGAAAATCCGCCGTCCAGTATTTTGCGTTCGTGTTGATGTATGCCTTAATGGTTGTGAACATCACGGCTCCGTCAACTGCATCAAGACCAATCACAGCTGATTTCCATACTCGTTTATTTTGTCCAGGAAAGCCAAAGTTCTTCTCAAGAGTCTCCCCGTCATACCATTCAGAATGCTCAACTTTAGCGACAACATATTTATAGCCCTCATCATCCATGAGCAAAGCCTGAACGATGCTACCCTTCTGCACATCCGTCATCTGTCCGATCCGTTCTTGAACAGCTTTCTCAACATCAAGTAACTTCAGAGCGATAGAATCTGTATGCTCATCCAAGCCTTCTGAATCTGCAATCACATCACCTTGATGCAAAACATCAGTGAAGATAGTAGACACACATCGAAGAACCGTGCGATTTGCATCGATAGGATTATATTCACGCGAAGAGTCGTTTTCTGTAGTTGCAAATCTGATATAAGCATCCATATACGAGTTGAAATCAGCCGGGATAGCTTTTCTCACAGGCCTATCTTGGGCCATATCTAGATTATGTAATGAACTATACAATATTTGCATTAATTCGTACTCCTCGTTAGTTCTTTTATGTGCCAGGCCATCAAGCCCTGTGGTTTACCCCTTCAGGTTTCTTCCTCGCCATAGCCAGAAGAGTGGCAAAGTAAGACGTTGTCTTATGACAAGCCATATCCCTTTGTTTTCTGAGGACCGCTTCAGTCATAATCCACTCTGAAGTTTTGCTCCCAGATAAGCTTGCCGCCTGCGTTGAAACCCACAATCACTTCTGCGACATGGTATTCAGCTGGGATGGCTTTCTTGTAGTCGTGGTGTCGTGCTGTTGATCTGCTTGCTTTTTAATCATTGCTTGATTTTCTGAGGATGGCTTTGTAAAGGCCGTAGCCGATCAACGCTCCGAGGGTATTTAGAAAAATGTCGTCCACATCGAACCAACCTTTATGCGTTAGCAACTGGAGTGTTTCGATCAGAAGAGATAGAACAAAACCTGTAAGGATTACGCTCCACCAGCGTTTCATTCCTCGATAGCATAAAGGAAGCAGGTAACCAAGCGGAAGTAACATCAACAAATTAAGAATAACACTTTCCCAACTTTTATAGCCTATCCATCTCAGCTCTCTCAGCCCTCGTGGGAATCCCCATTCCTGTAGTCTATGAACCGTTGGAGCGAACATGCGCTGAAACGTGCTGAAGAGAACTAAGTTAGTTTCTCCAGCATAGTCAGTTGTTCTGTGCCCAAGTGTGATCATAAACACACCCAAAAGATAAGCAATAAGAAGCGATATAGCAATTCTAAAGAATTTCTTTTCATTGCATATTTGTTTTAAGCGTCGAACGAGAAACAATATGGTGATTTCACCGACAACCGTTACCAAAATGCTCAATCGGTGTGATCACCTCCCATTACTTTGCCACCCACGGCTCATATGTCCCGAATTCCAGAATATCCGCGATTCGTTTGCAGGCATGCCCGTCGCCATATGGATTGCAGGCATGTGCCATCTGATCATAGGCTTCCTGGTTCTCCAGGAGTTCTTTAAAGTTCTGGTAGATGACTTCTTCGTTTGTACCAACCAACCGGAGAGTTCCGGCGTCTACCCCTTCCGGTCGCTCTGTTGTATCGCGCATCACAAGGACAGGACGTCCATAGCTCGGACACTCTTCCTGGATGCCACCGGAGTCCGTAAGGCACAGATGGCAACGCGCTTCAAAATTGTGACAATCGAAAACTTCAATAGGCTCGATGATGTGGATCTGATCACAGTCACCAAGTTCCTCGTCAGCAGCTTGCCTTACGACCGGATTCATGTGGATAGGGTATACCGCCTTACACTCAGGATGTTCGTCAAGAACACGCCTGATCGCCCGGAACATATGGTGCATCGGTTCGCCGAGGTTCTCGCGGCGATGAGCCGTAATGAAGATTAGTTTTCCATCACCAACCCAGTCGAGTTCTGGATGGGTATAGTCCTCTTTCACAGTATGCTGCATTGCATCGATCACAGTATTACCGGTGATATAGATTGTGCTCGGATCTTTTCCTTCTTTAATCAGGTGATCCGCAGCCAGCTGTGTCGGTGCAAAGTTATATTTACTGATGATACCAACTGCCTGACGATTGAACTCTTCCGGATAAGGACTATAGATGTTGTAAGTGCGGAGTCCCGCTTCTACGTGTCCGACAGGGATCTGGAGATAGAAACAGGCCAGAGCCGTCACGAAAGTAGTGGAAGTATCACCATGAACAAGAACCACATCTGGCTTGACTTCCTCAAGCACAGCTTTAATCTTCTCAAGAATTGCTGTGGTAATATCGAATAGCGTCTGCTTATCCTTCATGATGGACAGGTCATAGTCTGGAACAACGCCGAAAGTCTCCAGCACCTGATCCAGCATTTGGCGATGTTGGCCGGTGACACACACGACCGTCTGTATTCCTTTTCTTGTCTTCAGCTCATTCACAAGCGGACAAATCTTGATTGCTTCCGGTCTTGTTCCAAAGACCAACATCACCTTTTTCATGCTATAAAACTCCTTAGATGTGATAAACTCCCGGCAGGTTGCAAATGTTATGGCAATCAAGGACTACCTTCCCTGCCAGTTTGTCCATGTTCTCTTTGATTTCATTATGCTTCACCATGATCACGACGAGGTCAGTCTCAGCGAGGAAACTATCCAGATCATGGTACTGATTCTTGACCAGGTCCTGTTCGATCCAGGGATCGTAGACTTTCAGCGGAGTTCCCAGGTGTTTCTTCTGATAATCGAGGAGCTGCAGAGTCGGGCTCTCACGGTAGTCGTCCACATTCTCTTTGAAGGTCAGACCATAAAGCCCGACGCGGCTTACATCCGTGATCCCCTTTTCTTCCATGATCTCGTAGATGCGCTCCAGCACATACTCCGGCATAGATGCATTGACCTTGAGGCTTTCTCCAATAACCTTCGTCAAAGACGGATAATCACCAACCAGGAACCAAGGATCGACCGGAATACAATGTCCGCCAACACCGGGGCCAGGATTGAGGATGTTCACGCGAGGATGCATATTGCAGATCTTAATGACCTCATAGACATCCATATTATCGTGACGGCAGATTTTCGCCAGCTCGTTGGCAAAGGCGATGTTCACGCAGCGGAATGTATTCTCAATAACCTTAGTCATTTCCGCTGTTTTGATATCGGTCACGACAATATTCCCACCGCAGAAGGAAGCATAGAGTTCCTTCACTTTCTCGCCGATCTCAGGATCATCTGCACCAATGGTCCTGTCGTTATGAAGCAGCTCATACACCATGTTTCCGGGGATGATACGTTCCGGAGCATGGACGAGATGAACGTCCTCTCCAATCTTGAAACCCTTCTCCGTTACATACGGTCTCACATACCGGTCAATGCTTCCTGGACTGATGGTGGATTCGATGATGATGATTGCACCTTTGGGAGCAACCTTCAGAACATCTCCAATAGCCGCATTCACATACGACATATCTACCTTCTTGGTGAATTCATCATATGGAGTCTGGACGGATACGATGTATGTATCGGCAACCTGGTACTCCGTGGTAAACTTGATGCCACCATCCAAAGCCGCCTGAAACAGCTCGTCCAGTCCTTTTTCCTTAAAGGTGGTTCTCCCAGCCTTCAGCATATCGACCTTGCCCTGGCTGTGATTGGTTCCCACAACCTCAACACCGTGAGACGCCATCATGAGAGCGGTCGGCAGACCGATGTATCCAAGTCCTATGACATTGACCATTTTTATACTACTCCTTCAATAATTCTCGCCCGCTCTGACGGCTGGGCCTGTATTTTTGACCCGCCAGCCAGAGTCGGTGCTGAGTATTGTTGGGGTAGTGCGTTGTTCTCCCTTTATCCCGGAGAGCGTTGGTTTTAAATGTGGTAAACGCCGGGCAAATTGCAAATGTTATGGCAATCCAGAACGACCTTTCCTGCCAGCTTATCCATATGCTCCTTGATTTCGTTGTGTTTGACCATAATGACAACGAAATCGACGGCTGCAAGGAACTCATTCAGATCATGATACTGGTTCTTCACAACATCTTTCTCAATGAAAGGATCGTAGACCTTCAGGCCTGTTGCCAGATGGCGCTCCTGGCTCTCCAGCAGCTGGAGGGTCGGGCTTTCACGCATGTCATCCACATTCTCTTTGTAAGTCAAGCCATAGAGACCAACACGAGTGATGTCAGTCATGCCCTTTTCTTTCATGATCTCATAGATGCGGTTGAGCACGAAGTCCGGCATTCCATCATTGGTCTTCATAGACTCATCAATAACCTTGGCAAGAGACGGGTAATCGCCCACGAGGAACCACGGGTCAACGGAGATGCAATGTCCTCCAACGCCGGGGCCAGGCTGCAAAATGTTGACACGCGGATGCATATTGCAGATTTTGATGATCTCGTACACATCCATGTTATCGTGACGGCAAATCTTGGCCAGTTCGTTGGCGAAAGCGATGTTCACAGCGCGGAAGGTGTTCTCCACAACCTTTGTCATTTCAGCCGTCTTGATATCCGTAACAACGATCTCTCCCTGACAGAAGGAAGCGTAGAGTTTCGCAACAGCCTCACCAATGGCCTTGTCGTCAGCACCAATGGTGCGATTGTTGTGAAGCAGCTCATAGACCATGTTGCCAGGGATGATCCGCTCGGGAGCATGGACAAGGTTAATGTCAGTTCTGTCCTCAGCTTCAAGCACAGGTCTTACGCTCTTCTCGATGGTGCCAGGGGACACAGTGGATTCAATGACCAGAATAGCGCCGTTCGGAGCAACTTTCAGTGCATCCTTTACTGCCGCCACCACGTAGCAGGCATCCACCTTCTTGCTGAATTTATCGTAGGGAGTCGGAACAGAGACGATATATGTATCCGTCACCTGATACTCTGTGGTGAATTTCACACCTGCATTCAGAGCATCCTGGAACAGTTCGTCCAGTCCCTTCTCCTTAAAGGTCGTTTTCCCTGCATTCAGAGTAGCGACCAGTTCTGCGTTGTAGTCTGTGCCGATTACTTCGACTCCATGGGAGGCCATCATCAGCGCCGTGGGCAGACCAATGTAACCGAGTCCAATTACGTTTACCATGTTTCTCTTTCTCCTTCTGTGTGCAGTTCCAAATGCCTCCCTAATTAGAAGGCACAGTTTTATAATCTCCAGAATCTCATGCCAGATGCCTTTAACTCATCCATCCGATAGAGGCTCTTTACATCAATCAAAACCTTTTCATCATCAGCAAGGTCCGCTTTAAAGATTTCCTTCAACTGAATCATGGACAGGCTTCTGAACTCCTTGTGTCCAACTGCCACGATGATGCAATCTGCGTCTTTCGCTTCCTCAAACGGAATCAGATCTACGCCATACTCATGCTTTGCAATTTCCGGATCAGCCCAAGGATCAGTCACCTGCGGTACAATCTCATATTCTTCCAGCCGCTTGATAATATCGTTCACCTTACTGTTTCGAGTGTCTGGGCAATTCTCCTTGAAGGTGATGCCGAAAATGATGACTTTTGCATTCTTTGGGGCCTTCCCAGCCTCGATCATCTGCTTGATGGCGGCATCAGCCACAAAAGCACCCATGCTATCGTTGACCTTACGGCCGTTAAGGATGATCTGACTGTGGTACCCAAGACGCTCCGCAACGTTTGTCAGGTAATACGGATCAACGCCGATACAATGTCCACCAACCAGTCCGGGTTTGAAGCCTAACGCATTCCACTTGGTGTTCATGCCTGCAAGAACCTCGTCGGTATCCATACCCATGCGATCACAGATCATGGCGATCTCATTCATGAAGGCAATGTTGATATCGCGCTGACTATTCTCAATAACCTTCACAGCTTCTGCCGTCTTGATATTGCTGACGGGGAAAGTACCGGCCTTTATGACGATATCGTAGACCTTCTTGATCTCTGTGGCAGACTCCTCATCCATACCAGATACGACCTTGGTGATGCTTGTCAGCGTATGAACACGGTCACCAGGATTGATGCGCTCCGGGCTGTACCCAATCTTGAAGTCGACACCACATTTCAGTCCGCTCTCCTGCTCAAGGATCGGAATGCAGATATCTTCCGTCACGCCAGGGTAGACAGTACTTTCGTAGACGACAATCGTTCCTGGAACCATGTTCCGGCCGACGATCCTGCTTGCGTTCTCTACCGGTCCAAGGTCTGGATTATTATCATCCTTCACAGGTGTTGGAACAGCAACAATGATGAACTTTGCTTCAGCAAGACGCTTCTCATCGCTCGTAAAATCAACCGTTGTCTTGCTGATCACTTCATTGCCGACCTCATTTGTCGGGTCAATTCCACTCTTATACTGCTGTATACGATGTTCGTTGTGATTGAATCCGATCACTTGCAAACTCAACAGCAATTGGCATCCCAACGTAGCCAAGTCCTACCAGAGCCAGTTTCTCTTCTCCTCTAATCAGTCTCTCATACAGGTCATTGTAAACAGGGGTCTCCATTGTGGGGTATCCTTTCATTCATAGATTTGTGCTGCCTGTCACAGCTATTTGCTATGGGGAAAGGGTCTTTGCTAAAGCGGTCCCACATCGCCAGTTTTCTTACAATCTCCAGAACCTCATGCCAGATGCTTTCAATTCATCCATCCGGTAAAGACTCTTAACATCGATCAGGACTTTCTCCTCGTCCGGAATATCAGACTTAAAGAGTTCCTTCATCTGCATCATAGACATGGAACGGAATTCATTATGACCAACAGCTACGATGACGCAGTCAGCTTTCGGAACATCCTCCCACGCCACAAGATCAACACCATATTCATGCTTTGCCACAGCCGCATCCGCCCAGGGATCAGTGACAATAGGATTGATATCGTATTCCTTTAGGCGGTTGATGATATCTACAACTTTGCTGTTTCGGGTATCCGGGCAGTTCTCCTTGAAGGTAATACCGAGGATGACCACTGTAGCTTTTTTCGGAGCCATGCCCGCTTCGATCATCTCTTTGATTGCTGCGTCAGCAACAAAACCGCCCATGCTGTCATTAACCTTGCGTCCATTGAGAATGATCTGGCTGTGATAACCGAGCATTTCAGCTGCGTTTGTCAGGTAGTAGGGATCGACACCGATGCAGTGCCCACCTACGAGACCGGGGCGGAAACCGAGAGCATTCCATTTGGAGTTCATTCCATACAGCACCTCGTCTGTATCAATGCCCATGCGATCACAGATCATGGCGATCTCATTCATAAAGGCGATATTGATATCGCGCTGGCTGTTCTCGACAACTTTTACAGCCTCAGCCGTTTTAATCGTTGATACAGGAACGGTACCTGCTTTGATCACGATATCGTAAACCTTCTTGATCTCACGTGCGGACTCCTCATCCATACCAGAGACAATCTTACGGATTGTGGTCAGCGTATGTACCCTATCGCCGGGATTGATACGCTCGGGGCTGTACCCGATCTTCCAGTCCACGCCGCACTTAAGTCCTGACTCCTTTTCAATAATCGGGACACAGATGTCCTCGGTTACGCCTGGATAAACCGTTGACTCGAAGACGACAATACTGCCGGGAGTGAGATTCTGACCAACTGTTCTGGAAGCCCCTTCAACCGGTCGCAGATCTGGTGTGGTATCCGGATTAACCGGCGTCGGAACAGCAACAATGATAAATTTCGCTTCCTTCAAGCGTGCTGGGTCAGCCGTAAAATCAACAGTCGTTGTTTTGATCGCCTCGCCTACCTCATTAGTAGCATCAATACCATTACGGTATTCATTTACACGCTTCTCGTTGATATCAAAGCCAATGACCTTAACATGCTTTGCGAACTCTACCGCAATCGGCATGCCTACATATCCAAGGCCCACAAGGGCAAGTTTTTCCGTGCCAGAGATCAGGCCTTGGTAAATCGTATTGAATTCCATCTTTTCAAGCTCCTTCATTTCTTTTGCTATTCAGTCGACTTTGATATCGGCCTACAATTGCTTGGGTACATCGGGAGACACAGTACCCTGATGTCATACTTACAACCGTACTTTTTGCTATTTATGATGCGAGATATATAACCTACAGCGCCTTCTTCAGCTCGGCGACGACGAAATCCACATCCTCTTTAGTCTTATAGGGATCAAGTGGAAGACTTAGAACCGTTGCGCACAGTTGCTCCGTCACAGGACAATCTGCGACAGCACTATCTGTTCCAGCGAATGCGCCCTGGTGGTGCATCGGCTTTGCGTAATACACCATTGCGGGAATACCAGCCTCTTTCAGCTTCGCCTGTAGTTCTTTACGATCAACAGAAGTGGGCAACTGCACCGTGTATTGCGCCCAAGAACTGTAGAAACCATCAGCGACTACAGGAAGTACCAGATCCGTACCTTTCAATCCCTCGGTATACCATCCAGCTACCTTGTTTACATCCGTCAGCTCATAATCAACAAAGGCTTTGAACTTGGGCAGAAGAATTGCTGCCTGAAGCGTATCCAGCCTGCTGTTCTTGCCAAGGCGGATATTGTTATACTTGGCGTTAGGATCATTAGGATTGCTCATGTCCTTGCCATGGACACAGATAGAGCGGATCATGGTTGCCCATTCGTCGTTATCGGTGAAGATCGCCCCACCGTCTCCATAGCATCCCAGCGGCTTCGCCGGGAAGAAGGAAGTGGTAGAGATGTCGCCAAAAGAGCAGGCTAACTTTCCATTGATACTGCCACCGAATCCCTGCGCAGCATCCTCTAAAAGTAGAAGGCCATACTTCTCGCAGACATCCTTAATTGCCAAGTAGTCAGCTGGAAGACCAAAGAGATCAACAGCTACGACAGCTTTTGCTTTGTATTTGCCATCAGATATAACCTTCTTAACCGCTTCTTCCAGCTTCGCCGGGTCCAGGTTGTAGGTACGCTGGTCAACATCTACATAGATGGGTGTTGCGCCTTCATCCGCAGGGCATTCACCACTGCTGAAGAATGTGAAGTCAGGAACGAAGACAGCGTCGCCTTTTCCAACGCCCCACGCTCTCATTGCGATGGTGATGGCATCGGTTCCATTTGCACAGGTGATGCAGTGCTTTACGCCCACATACTCTGCCAGAGCTTTCTCCAACTCCTTTACTTGTGGGCCGGAGATGAAATGCGCCGAAGCAGCCACTCCGACCATAGCCGCATCAATCTGTGGTTTTAGAACCTCATACTGCTTAGGTAAATCTCTGAATTGCATTTACTCTACTTCCTCCAAACCGTCTGGTACTTCTCTATAGGTACGTCCGCACTTATCGCAGACAAGATCATCTGAAAGGATCTCGCCGCATTCACAAACCCAGCCACGGATACGTGCTGGCACACCCATCATCAATGCATGATTCGGGACGTTTGAGGTAACAACTGCACCAGCAGCGATCATCGCCCACTCACCGACCGTATGACCACAGACAACTGTGGCATTCGCTCCGATGGATGCACCTCGCTTAACAAGGGTCTTTTTATAAGCAGCTCTGCCCTTCGGATACTTAGCCCGGGGAGTCAGATCATTGGTGAATACACAGGACGGCCCACAGAAAACATCGTCTTCCAGCTCTACGCCTTCGTAGAGGCTGACATTATTCTGGAGCTTACAGCCGTCACCGACCTTCACATTATTGCTCACGTTTACATTCTGCCCCAGAGAGCATTTCTTCCCGATTCTGGCTCCTTCTTGGATATGGCAGAAGTACCAGATCTTCGTGCCTTCACCAATGATGACACCGTCATCGACAACACTTGTGGGGTGGACAAAATAATCGCTCATTTAAGCCTCCTGCTTATCAAACCGACCAACAAAATCCATCGTGGAGCAGCTCTCCAACGGCAGCTTCACTGGTCTGTGTTCAGCTGCAGATTTATATATAGCAAGAACGAGCTCAAGAGCACGCTTGCCTGCTTCAGCATCCACTAACGGAGCTCTTCCTTTTACTATAGCGTCGATCACATCTGCATAAAGTGGAGTATGGCCAAAGCCATAAATGTTGGGCGGATTCTCACTGAAGCGTTTCTTGACCTCATCTGGATCATCCAGCTCATCAGCGAACCGCCACTCTTCAATGATGTTATCGCTTGTTCCGGCGGCCTTTGCAGTACCCTTCTCTCCAAATATATAGAGAGTCTCTTCAAGGTTTTTAGGATAGACGTTCGTCGTACCTTCAATCAGGCCATAAGAGCCATTGGAGAACTTCACCAATGCCATACCTAGGTCTTCTGCTTCAAGATACGGATGCTCAAGTTGATCTGTATATGCCATGACCTCTTCCACATCGTCGCCCATGAACCAGCGGAGCAAGTCAATGTTATGGATGCACTGATTCATCAGGCAGCCGCCGTCCTGCGCCCATGTTCCTCGCCACGGTGCTTGATCATAGTAGCCTTTCTCACGGTTCCATCTGACATGAGCGGCACCATGGGAAAGCCTGCCGAATCTCCCCGCTTCCAGAGCCTTTCGCATATACTGGACCGACTTATTAAAGCGATTTTGATGATTGGCGCAGACAACAACGCCAGCCTTCTTCCCAGCTTCAATAATTGCATCTGCATCTGCGATAGACAGAGCAATGGGCTTCTCAATAATCACATGGCATCCTGCAGCGATGCAGTCCAGAGCGATGGCAGCGTGCTTCCCGGATTCAGTTGCAATTGCGACCAGCCCCGGTTTCTCTTTCACCAGCAGTTCCTTGTAATCGGTATACTTATGAACTGCTTCCAGTCCAAACCGATCTGACTTCTCCTGCATGACCTCCGGAACGATATCGCACATAGCGACAAATTCCAGATGATTATTTTTCGCTGCTTCAATGTGATTAGGCGAGATGCGGCCACAGCCGATGAGTGCATACTTCATTAGTGTCTTGTCCTTTCCCATTCAGTGATTATTCTGCAAATTTCCTCTGCGGCATGGCCATTGCCGAACGGTTGATATGCAGGATCTATTGTTTGTGTTGCTGACAACTTCTCAAGAATGTCCTTGTGGTCAGCTTTTGCCAACTGGTTACGGTTGCCGACCATCGTTTCAGGCCAAACAACAAAGTCTAATACGAAAACGCACTGGACACCGGCATAGAAGGCTTCGCATTGAAGCCCGCCTGAGTCCGTTACGATTTTCTTCGCGTTTTTAGTGAGATGAACAGAATCCGAGTAACCAACAGGCTGCGTCAGCATGATATTTGAGAACCCATTCTTCTCTACGATCCGCTTTGCTCTCTCATGGTTTCTCGGATGAACCGCATAGATTGTCGGTGCATCCAAGCTGTTCATAGCAAACAGAATTTCTGTCAATGGGTCATCGCTATATGTGTTCTCCTGGCGATGGCAGGTCATATAATAATACTGTTCTGGGACTATCACAGAATTCCCATCAAAGTCCAGAATATTGGGATGATCCCATGGCTGATCAGCAAAATGAAGGAAGCTGTCGTACATGATGTTGCCAACACAATACGACCGGTCGCCGAGTCCTTCTCTCTTCAGCTTCTCCAGCGCATCCTCTGTTGCACAGAAATCAATCGTTGCAACATGGTCTGTTGTAATCCGGTTAACTTCTTCCGGACTGTCTAAAGTTCCGAGCCTGTTACCCGCTTCCACATGGATTACAGGGATATGAAGCTTCACAGCAGCAAGCGCAGCAGCAAGCGTAGAGTTGGTATCTCCATAGACCAGCAAAGCATCCGGCTCTTCTTTGACGAGGATTTCCTCAATACCGATCAGCATCTTCGCTGTCATCTGAGCATGTGAACCTCCAGAAACGCCAAGGTTATAGTCAGGCTCCGGAATGCCCATCTCCCGGAAGAAAACAGCGGACATATTGTCGTCAAAATGCTGACCTGTATGGACAAGGATCTCCTGATGATACTTTCGCAGAGCTCTTGACCCGGCTGCTGCTTTTATGAATTGTGGTCTTGCCCCGACTACTGTGACTATTTTCATAGGCTACTCCAATCGTTTATTCCGTTTCAGCTTCTTGTAAGAATTCCTCAAAGCTGTTCCATTTCTTTTCTGACTTGGCATCTCCACCGAAAAGCTCTTTAAAATGCCTCATATCGTACTCTGATGGTCTTCTGCCATAATGCTTGATATAGCTCCGAGCGACTAGTAACGCCTCTTTGGATGTTCGCTCTCTTCTTTTCTCCAGGTGTTCCTCCAAAGTGCAGATCACTCTGGCCGGATTCCCTCCGATAACAACGTCATCAGGGATCGTCCCATGAACAACGCTTCCAGCGCCGACTATCACGTTATTGCCAATTTGAGCGCCCATCAGAATGACTGAATTCATCCCAATGAATACATTGTTCCCGATGATCGTTTCTCCGCCTTCGCCGATATTCTCACCGAACTTTGTTTGGAGAACCGACTTACTGTAGTCGTGAGTAAGTATCTGAACGCCATGCGTAATCCTGACGTTATCTCCAATTGTTAGTAACCAAGGCCGAGTCTCGTCAATAACAACTGAAGAAGCTCCATAAATCTTGATA
>OLVS01000316.1_pt1 | contig 28438 bp, 18 predicted proteins | sample 1644121 | NCBI WGS metagenome assembly OLVS01 (sample SAMEA103958121, study PRJEB25191) | human gut metagenome
TTTGAAAGAAAAAGGTTTGTTTTTATTGGACTGTTTCAATCCTAATATCCAATATATTGTTGAAAACGAGCGGAAGCAACATGTTATTGCCGAATATACAACCAATGATGAAAAAAAAGTGTTGATAAAACAAAGCATGCACTATGAAAGCGCATCTCAAATTAATCGTATAAAGTGGCAATATTTTATTGATGATAAATTTCATTCAGTCCAAAATATGGACATGAGATTGTTCTTTCCCCAAGAGTTAAATTCATATCTCAAACAAATAGGATTTAATATTATCCATAAATTCGGGGATTTTACAGAGCAAGAATTTGATGACAATTCAGAGAAACAAATATACATTTTGGAACTTAAAAAGTAAGGGTAAGATTATAAAATCATAAACGAAATACAACAAAAATACTGTTTGTCTAAAAGTTACAAGCAGTATTTTTTTATTGTATTCAGTAAAATGAACGGTTATATTTTTATCTCTCTGCTTTTCCTTTGTGGTTGTGTTTATTTTACGATTGTTCCGACAAAGGTTTGTGCTCCTGCATTATTCAAGATATATACTGTATAGAATCCGCCGGGTAATGAGGCTATGGACATTTGGGGTGCATAAACAAAATATTTTATTTCTTCACCGGTAGCAGTAAATATTTTCACTGTCTTTGCCTCTTTTATTTCAGGCAGGGTGAGAATATCTCCGTCATTTAGTAAAGGCATGTCCGTTTCTGAAATTGCATTCAGTTCCAAGGGAGCACTTTCGTTTCCAAAACGGTCGGCAGCTGTTACGGCAAAATAACGTTTTTGTCGCCAAGGTGAAATAGGGGTATATTCGTATTCCGTATGGGTGAGATAGGTTTCCAGTAAGTTTCCGGCATCTGTGATATCTACCGGATAGGTATCCGAGGCATAAAGATGATAGGTGACAAGACCTCCGTTGTTATCTGTGGAAATCTGCCAGCTCATGTGCATTTTGCCGTCCGGCAACAGTTGCAGGGAAGGCATGGCCGGAGTGGATGGGGGGATGCTGTCCATCCAGGTCATTGGGGGAATCAATGCCGGAGTGGTATAGAAATTCTCTTGGAGTTCGTCCCAAATGCCTTTGGTGTTGTTCAATAGAAAACGATTGCGGAAGTAGGCTTGTCCGTTTAGTTTTATCTGACGGGTGAAATGAAGTTGGCGGACTATTTCGTCCAACGGCCAATTTTGTTCGTCGGGAGAGAGGAAATAAATGCCCAAACCTGGTACTATCCAGCGGTTACCGCAATTCTCTTTCCAATCCAATGCAAAAGGATAGAAATTATTTCCCTGAAAATACATCATCGGGAACAACGCATCATGAATACCTTCTTTTAGCCATTTCTGAGCATCTTGGTAAACTACATGATAAGCGTTCCATCCACGGGAGGGGTATCGGTTGGTATCTCGGTATTTGCCAATAGGGGAACTGCTGACTTTCACCCAGGGTTTGATAGTCTTGATGTCGGTATAGAGCCTATGCACAATATCTGTGATATTATCACGCCGCCATTGTTTCAACTCCTTACCTTTACCGTATTTCCGGTAGGTGTCCTTGTCGGGAAAGTTGTCGGCTTGCTCAGGGTAGCGGATGTAATCGAAATGAATGCCGTCTATATCATAACGGGAAGTTATTTCTTTTACGATGCATGACAGATATTCTTTGGTTCCCGGATTTCCCGGGTCCAAGTACCAGTTACCTTTATAAAGTTTGCAAATAGTCCGGTTTTTCCGTACTACGGAGCTACGTCCTTGCAATTGTACTTGACGGGTGTTTCCGGCAGGAATCGTAACAATCCATGCATGTAGTTCCATGCCGCGTTTGTGGCATTCTCCGATGGCGAAAGCCAAAGGGTCATATCCGGGATTCCCTCCTGTGCTACCTGTCAGTGATTCGGCGAAAGTTTCTATGGCGGAAGGATAAATCATATCTCCGCGCAGACGGGTTTGCAACAATACCGTATTGAAATTGGCGGCTTTCAGGCGATCCAGTATATCACATAATTCTTTTTGCTGACGCCGGATGCCTGATGCGTTTACTGCCTTGTTACGAGGCCAGTCCATTCCTCCGAGCGTAGTGAGCCAGGTGGCACGGATTTCATATTTAGGTTGTGAGAAAACGGGTGATAAACTCACTATGACTAGTAATAAAGTTATAAAGAATGTTCGCATTTACTTTAATTTTAGGGCAAAGATACGAAGTAATCAATTAATTCGTTACTTTTGCCCCAACAAAACAAAAAATAGAATATGATAACCTTTATTATTGCATTATTGGTTCTTGTAGGCGGATACTTTTTGTATGGAAGTTATGTGGAACGTGTGTTCGGTCCTGACAAGATTAGGAAGACACCTGCCCTGACCATGGCGGATGGTGTTGACTTTATTCCACTTCCTACTTGGAAGATTTTCATGATTCAATTTTTGAATATAGCCGGCTTAGGACCTATTTTCGGTGCTATAATGGGAGCGAAGTTTGGTACGGCGTCTTATTTGTGGATTGTTTTAGGTACCATTTTTGCCGGGGCGGTACACGATTATTTGTCCGGAATGCTTTCCATTCGGCATGATGGCGAGAGTTTGCCGGAAATTATCGGTCGTTACTTGGGCCTTCCCACAAAGCAGTTGATGCGCGGTTTTACGGTTGTGCTGATGATATTAGTCGGAGCGGTTTTTGTGGCAGGACCTGCCGGATTGCTTGCCAAACTTACTCCGGAGTATATGGATGTTACTTTTTGGATTATTGTTGTGTTTTTCTATTATATGTTGGCTACATTGTTGCCGGTAGATAAGATTATAGGAAAAATATATCCGTTGTTTGCCATTGCTTTATTGTTTATGGCGGTGGGGATTTTGGTGATGTTGTTATGGAATCATCCGGCATTGCCCGAAATTACGGACGGGCTGCATAATACCCACCCTGCCGGATTACCAATTTTTCCTATAATGTTTGTTTCTATTGCTTGTGGGGCAATCAGTGGCTTTCATGCCACACAATCTCCGTTGATGGCACGTTGTATGAAGAATGAGAAGTATGGCCGTCCTATTTTTTATGGAGCGATGGTGACCGAAGGGATCGTGGCATTGATTTGGGCTGCTGCCGCTACTTGTTTTTTTCATCAAAATGGTATGGAGGAGAGTAATGCTTCGATTATTGTGGACAGCATAACCAAGGAATGGTTGGGTACGATAGGAGGTTTATTGGCTGTACTGGGGGTAATTGCCGCTCCTATTACCAGTGGAGATACCGCTTTACGTTCAGCTCGTTTGATTGTTGCCGATTTTATGCATTTGGAACAAAAAAGTATAGCGAAACGTTTATTGATTTGTATTCCTATTTTTGCGGTAACTATCGGTATATTGTTGTACAGTCAGCGTGATGCGGCGGGATTTGATATGATATGGCGTTATTTTGCCTGGTGTAATCAGGCTTTGTCTGTTTTTACTTTGTGGGCGGTCACTGTTTTTCTGGTACGTGCGAAAAAGAATTATTATATTACCTTGTTTCCTGCCTTGTTTATGACGGCTGTATGTTCTACTTATATTTGCATTGCTCCCGAAGGATTGGCACTTTCTGATTATGTATCTTATATAATCGGTGGTCTTTGCACGTTGGTAGCCGCTATAGGGTTTGTAAGTTGGTATAGGAAACAAAACAGCATAGTTTATGAAAAAATATAGAAAATCGATTTGGTTGCCTGTCGCTTTGTTGGTTTATACTACAGCGATGGCCGTTTATTTTATTCCGCGTAATACGGAAATAAGTGATACGGAAAAGTATCTCACAGTAGGTTTATCCTATATGATAATAGCGTTGTTATGGATTGTCCTTCGTAAGAAAGAAAAGGCGGAGGAAAGACGTGAACGTGATTTGGAAAATAAAAAATAACTATTAAACGACAACATTATGAAGAAAATTTTAGTCAGCTTGATGCTGTTGGTAATGACTGCACTGAGTGCACATGCTCAATTTGAGAAGGAGGTATGGTATGTGAATGCTTCATTGACAGGGCTTGACCTATCTCATAGCAAGAATGAGGGTACAAATTTTGGTTTCGCTTTGACCGGTGGTGCGTTTGTAGCCGATAATGTGGCTGTATTGCTGAATTTTAAGGGCAATTATGTAGAACATGGAATGGATGAAACCAGTATTGGTGCACAAGGACGTTATTATTTTTCCAGTTGCGGTATTTATGGAGGATTGGGAATGGCGTATAAGCACCTTTCTTGTGTAGGATTTAAAAAGAATCTGGTTTGTTTGACACCGGAAGTCGGATATGCTTTTTTCTTGGGCAGAAATGTGACTATTGAGCCGTCTGTATATTATGACTTGAGTTTTAGTGATATTTCAGAATTTAGTAAATTAGGCTTCAAGATAGGGTTCGGAGTTTACTTCTGATTGATGTAATTCCACCACAGATTACGCAGATTATTGAATGGGAGAATTCATTGAAATTCAATCTATGTAAATCTGTATAATCTGTGGTGGAAAAACTTTTTATGTGAGATTAATGCGCATAGAGATGCGTGAACGGAATTTCTTTACCATCACTACCTGTTACTTTTAATTTCAGTTGTCCTCCGTTTTGGTCGAAATAACGTAATTCCATTGGATGATATCCTTTCGCCAATGCCTTTTGTCCCACTATTTCCTTAGGTCCGTGAGGTCCGTCATTGTCTACTATCTGTTCACTGTCTATGGTCAATGTACTACCATCGTCGGACAGGAGTGCAAAAGTGTAGATATCGTCTTGAGGAGCATTGAAATATCCTTTGATAATCAGTCCGATATTTCCTTTTACTTTTTTAGGAATCATAACGTCTTCCACTGGATAAGTACCATTGACCGGAGCTTTTTCTATTTCACTGCATTTATTTCCTTTAAATTCGTGCCATGTAGCTTTCAAACCCGGATTGGAAGGAGCGGCAGTTACAGAGGGGGTATATTCACTTTTGATGAAACGTGTCTTGGCTATGTCACCTTTCTTTCCATTAGGGCGGAAGGTGCAGAAAGTAAAGTCTGTGGTTTCAGTCACTTTGATGGGACCTTCATATACGGGAGATTGTAAAGTAGGAGTACTGCCATCAGTGGTATAGTGAATTTCCGCAGTGGGGTCAAGGCAAGTTACATTGATGGTTCCTTCACCGATAAAGGCGTTGACGGCATTAAAGCCTTCCAAATCGGGTATACGGTAATTGATACCCATGATATTGAGACGTTCAAACTGATCAGACAGGCGTTGTTTGAAGGCATTCCAGTCTTTTTGCTCCGGTTTGCTCCAACCTAATTCGGCAATAGCCAGCAAACGTGGAATGGCCATATATTGCATACGTGCGTTGGAAGGAATCCATTCGCACCAAATATTTCCCTGCACTCCTAAAATCAGCGACTGCTGCTCGGGAGTCAGGTTGTCTGTCGTATCCAGATTATAAATGCTTGCCATAGAATTCTTGTCTTCTGCATAATCCAAATAAAATTGTCCGTTAGGAGTGAAAATGACAGGGTTGCCTTGTGCCGTTGCCTTGGTCGCTGCATCTTTTACCCAGCTGCGCCACCACATTACGGTGGCTGTTTTAGACAATCCGCCTTCAATGATTTCATCCCAGCCTATCATTTCTTTGCCTTTCCCGTTAAAGAATCTCTCCATGTCATGAATGAACCATGATTGCAGTTCTTCTTCGGTTTTCAGATTATTGTCATGCATACGTTTCTGGCAGTCCGGACATTTTTTCCAATTGGTTTTTTCTACTTCGTCACCTCCTATATGTACATACTTATAGGGGAAAAGGGCTATCAGTTCTGCATAAACATTCTTGCAGAACTCCAATGCAGAGTCTTTCCCCGGACAAACAGGTGAGGAGAAGACGCTTCCCCAACCGGTTTCGTTAAAACAGGAAACACCTTCATAGTTACTCACAGCTGCCAGCATGTGTCCCGGCATATCAATTTCGGGAATAATATCTATGCCTCGTATTTTGGCGTATGCTATGACATCCTTGATATCTTCCTGAGTGTAGTAGCCTCCATATAGGGTGTCACCTTCTACGATGCGTATCTTGTCTTCGGGAATTGCCATATCCGGATTGTTATCAGTCTTTGACTGACGTATGCATTCGCGGTCATGGGAATTGAATTTGCGCCAGGCTCCTTTTTCCGTCAGTAAAGGATATTTCTTGATTTCGATACGCCATCCTTGGTCATCGGTAAGATGCCAGTGGAATTTATTCATCTTGTAAAGGGCCATGACATCCAGTAATTCTTTCACCTCATCTATTGTGTAGAAATGGCGGGATACGTCCAGCATGATGCCTCTCCATTCAAAGCGGGGGGCATCTTGAATGTTAACGGCCGGTATGGCCCAGTCTGTACCTTTAACAATTTCTTTAGATTCTATTTGCGGGGGAAACAGCTGTCTGAGTGATTCGATACCTGCAATGACACCTCCGTAAGAGTTACCTGTAATGTTGACCTTATCGCTCTCGGCTGTCAGGGTATAGGCACCTTCTTTTCCTTGAACATCCCCCAAGGCAAGGGTGATGGTTCCTTCGCCTTCTTTTACTTTAAGGTCGTAGCCTGTGGCACTGGAAAGCATATCGGCCAAATACTCGGCTGCGGGAATTAGTTCGGCGTCAATAACACCGATGGAGGTATTACTTTTCAATACAAAAGCACCGTTTGTTTCCTCCAGATGGTTGGTTATGGGTACAATGGATACCTCTTTTGTTACAGGGGGAGTACCGGTACATGCTCCCAACATCAATGTGCCTGCTAACATACAGGCGGTCATTAACTGCTTATGTGTACATTTGGTCATAGGATAATAAATTAGGTTATTGGACAAAGATAACAGAAATATTGGGAAAAACGATATTATTTGGCGGGATATTGGAAAGTAACCAGTACTCCTTTATGGTCTGTAGGCCATACGCCCAATGGTTCTATAAACTTGTCTTTAGATGTTTCCTGAACACGCTGTGCACGGACTATGGAATTTTTCGGACCGAAAATGGCGGCGTCTTTCACTTTCAACCCCTTTTCGGGATAATACCAAATGTAATCTATACGGTCGCGTTCATCTGCTTTGGGAGCCCAGGTTATTTTGTCGGCGGGCTTTGCCGGATTATCCGAAGGATAAGTGAAGCCGGGATAGTTTAATACATCTGGATAGAATTCTCGATAGGCGTCTTTCAATCCGGCTTCGTCTAACAGGACAGGAACTGTCCAGGGGATTACAAAGCCATGATGGTCATACAGGTCTTTGGTCTCTTCAGTCCAATCTTGATGTGAAGGTTCATTAAAATCTCCTCCTAAAATGATGGTGTAGCCGGCTGCACGATCTTTTTTTGCCTGTTCAATGAATAGTCTGATGGCGTCATCGCGTTGTGAGGCTACATTTCTCTTTAATACTTCTTCTACGGTAGTGGGGATAGGGATTTCTTCCCAAGTAGAGCCATCATATCCGCGTACATTATAATAGGCGTCATCCAAATAATCAAGATGAGCGGTGTAGACTGCTATTTTCTGTCCGTTCATATCGGCTGTAAGGCGATAGATACTGCCGTGGTCATTCTTTTCGGGAAAAACGGTTAATGAATCAGTGATGGGGTATCGGCTTAACAGACCTGTATCATAGGTATAGAAGGAATAATAGGTTTCTCCTTTTTCCTTTAATGATTGCACTAGGCGGGCAGTGAAATTGGTGTTTTCGTAATTACGTACTTCGCTCAATGTGACGAAGTCCGGACGAAGACGGGCTATTTCATTCACAATAGCGTCGTAACCACCGGGAATTACAGTTCCTTCTTGCCAAATGTTCCATTGAAGAACGGTGAATTCTTTCTCTTTTTGTGAACATCCCAATAGGAAAGGGAACAGCAAGAGTAGTAAAAAAAGTTTTTTCATATTCTGTTGATTTATAAGGTTGTTAATTCAATTCTAAATTTACTCATATTTTCGTTTAGATTGACAATGTGGAAAACATTAAAACAGATTTTTAGTAAAATGATTCTGCAATCATACCACAAAATGCTAAACTTATAGAACGGAATAAATCACTTTTAAATTCCCATTTATCATCTAGTGGTATATTGCGTATAATCATATTTAATAATTTGTGTCAGTTTGGACAATCAACGGTGAATAAAAAATCAATCAGGAGAATCCATCGCCAGTTTTTCACGTAAAAACTGTCCCGTATAAGATGCCGCACATGCTGCAACCTCTTCCGGAGTGCCCGCAACTACCAGATTTCCTCCCATATTTCCTCCTTCGGGTCCTAGGTCAATCACATGGTCGGCACATTTTATCACATCCATATTATGCTCGATAATGATAATGGTATGTCCGCGGCTGATTAAGGCTTCAAATGCTTCCAGCAGTTTCTTGATATCATGAAAATGCAGACCTGTGGTTGGTTCATCGAATACAAAAATAGTGGGTTGTGCTTTCTCTATGCTCAGAAAATAAGCTAGTTTTACGCGTTGGTTCTCGCCGCCGGAAAGAGTGGAGGAGGCTTGTCCTAACTTTATATATCCCAATCCCACTTCTTGTAATGGAATTAGTTTCTTCACTATCTTTTTTTGATTGTATTCGGCAAAGAATTCAATGGCTTGATTCACTGTCATTTCCAGAATGTCATAGATGCTCTTGTCTTGGAATTTTATTTCCAGCGTGTCGCTCTTGAAACGTTTTCCATGACAAGACTCACATTCTAGTACCAAATCTGCCATAAATTGCATTTCAACGGTTACCGTACCGTCACCTTTGCATTCCTCACAGCGCCCGCCTTCGGTATTGAATGAGAAATATCCGGCAGTATATCCCATTTGCTTGGCAAGAGGCTGTTCGGCAAAGAGTTTTCGTATTTCGTCGTATGCTTTTACATAGGTTACCGGATTGCTGCGTGATGATTTTCCGATAGGATTCTGGTCTACAAATTCAATATCTTTCACCAGCTGTACATCTCCTTCCAAAGAGATGAACTCACCCGGCCGTTCGCTAGCTTCACTATATTCGCGTTTCAATGCCTTGTAAAAGACATCACGTACCAACGTACTCTTCCCCGAACCGCTGACTCCCGTAACTACCGTCATTACATTCAGTGGAAATTTTACGTCAATGCCTTTAAGGTTGTTTTCACGTGCACCTTTTATTTCTATATAATTGTTCCACGGACGATGGCATCGGGGAATCTCTATGTTTTCTTCTCCCAACAAATAGCGCACCGTATAACTGTTACTGTTTCTTTGAAGATCGTTCATGTTGCCTTGATATACTATTTGTCCTCCTAAACGTCCTGCTTGAGGACCGATATCAATGATATAATCGGCAGCACGGATTATTTCTTCATCATGTTCTACCACTACTACGGTGTTTCCCAGCTCCTGTAACTGACGAAGTACTTTTATCAGCCGGTCGGTGTCACGGCTGTGTAATCCGATACTGGGCTCGTCCAGGATATAGAGTGAACCTACCAAGCTGCTGCCTAATGAGGTGGCCAGATTGATGCGCTGGCTTTCACCGCCGGAGAGCGAGTTGCTGAGACGGTTCAGTGTAAGATATCCCAAACCCACATCCATGAGGAAGTTGATGCGGTTGGTAATTTCCGTTAAGATCCGTTTGGCGATGGCTGTATCATGTGCATCTAGTTCTAGAGTGCGGAAGAATTCTTTTAAGTCATGAATAGGTAAGTCAACCAGTTGAGAAATGGATTTTCCACCTACTTTTACATAACCGGCTTCTTTTTTCAAGCGTGTTCCGTGGCAGACAGGACAAATAGTTTTTCCCCTGTATCGTGCCAGCATCACACGATATTGTATTTTATATTGATTTTCTTCCAGCATTCTGAAGAAAGAATCTATACAGGCCTTATTTCTAGGTCCATGCCATAAATAATCTTTTTGTTCCTGTGTCAGTTCATAATAAGGGGCGAAGATGGGGAAATCGTGGGCGGGAGCTTCATGAATGAATTCCTGTAGCCATTCCCCCATCTTTTCACCACGCCAGCAAAGGACAGCTCCGTCATATACACTCAGAGCACGGTTTGGAATCACCAGATGTTCATCTATACCTATCACTTTACCGAAGCCTTCGCATTCGGGACAAGCGCCGAGAGGGGAATTGAATGAAAACATTTGGTCATTCGGTTCTTCGAATTTAATTCCGTCGGCTTCGAATTTAGTGCTGAAAGAGAACAGCTGCGTACTTCCGTCAGCAGAGTAGAAGCGGAGGAGGCAATTCCCGTCTCCCTCGTACATGGCCGTTTCGGCAGAATCGGTGAGGCGGCTGATACTGTCTTTGCTATCATCGGCTGTCATGCGATCTACCAGCAGATAGATGTTTTGTTTTTTATCTTCGGCAGCTGTTTGTTGCAGAAAAACTTCTATACGGACTATTTCACGGTTCACCTCTATACGGGTAAATCCTTGTTTCAAGTCCATTTCCAGTTGCTGGAGCAGTGTACGGCCTTCACGGGGCATCATAGGAGTGAGAACCGTGTATTTCGTTCCTTTAGGAAAGGAAAGCATACAGTTTACAATATCTTCAATGCTATGTTTTTTCACCAGTTGCCCGCTAATGGGGGAATAAGTCTTCCCCACGCGTGCATAGAGCAGTCGCAGATACTCATATATTTCGGTGGAAGTACCCACGGTGGAACGAGGATTGCGGCTGTTCACTTTTTGCTCTATGGCGATAGCGGGTGGTATACCTTTGATGAAATCACACTCAGGCTTGCTCATGCGGCCCAGAAATTGACGGGCGTATGATGACAGGCTTTCTACATAGCGTCGCTGACCTTCAGCGTATAATGTATCAAAAGCCAAGGATGATTTTCCGGAACCGGATAGTCCCGTGATGACGACCAGCTTGTTGCGTGGAATGTTTACATCGATGTTTTTGAGGTTGTTTACCTTTGCTCCTTTTATGGATATATAGTTACTTTCTGACATTCTTTATTGAATTTGGTTTAATATGCAAAGATAATTATAAGTTTTCTTATCTTTGCAAGCGTATTAAACAAGAATAACAAAATGAGAGCAAAAACTATTCTTCTTTTATTGATAGCACTACTTTTTACTTCTGTTGTCAGTGCTCAGACACGTTATCCTAAACGTGAGTTCCGCGGTGCATGGATTCAGTGTGTAAATGGACAGTTCCAAGGGATGCCGGCAGAGAAGATGCAGCAGCTATTAATAAATCAACTAAACAGTCTGCAAGGCGCAGGCATTAATGCGATAATTTTTCAGGTACGTGCAGAAGCCGATGCCTTGTATAAATCTTCTTATGAGCCGTGGAGCCGCTTTCTTACAGGAGTGCAGGGCAGAGTGCCTTCACCTTACTGGGACCCGATGCAGTTCATGATTGATGAATGCCATAAGCGTGGAATGGAGTTCCATGCCTGGATTAACCCTTACCGTGCCAAGACAAAGGGAACTACTGCCTTATCACCCATTCATCCGTATAATAAGAATCCGGAACGTTTCGTGAATTATGCTGGTCAACTTTATTTTGATCCGGCTTTGCCCGAAAACCGTAAATACATTTGCAAGATTGTGCGCGATATTGTTACCCGTTATGATGTGGATGCCATTCATATGGATGATTATTTCTATCCTTATCCCAACCCGGGCGAAGATTTTCCTGATCATGTCAGTTTTGCGCAATATGGTCGCGGATACAGTAATAAAGCCGATTGGCGCCGTGACAACGTGAATGTGCTGATAAAGGAAATTCACGAAACTGTGCGCGAGTGTAAGCCGTGGGTGAAGTTCGGTGTTTCTCCTTTTGGTATCTACCGCAACAAGAAAAATGATCCGAATGGAAGTGATACACGCGGTCTTCAGAATTATGATGATTTGTATGCAGATGTGCTGATGTGGATTAATAATGGTTGGGTAGATTATAATATCCCTCAGATTTATTGGGAAATAGGTCATCCTGCTGCCGATTATGACAACTTGATACATTGGTGGGCAAAACATGCCGCTTCGCGTCCGTTATTTATCGGTCAGGATGTGATGCGTACGGTGAACAAGGCGGATGCCCGTAATCCGTTACAAAACCAGATGCCTGCCAAAATGAAGTTGCAACGGTCGCTTCCTACCGTGCAGGGAAGTTGTCAATGGTATGCTGCAGCAGTGGTGGATAACGCCGGTAATTACCGCACTATGTTGGAGAAGGAGTATCATCGTTATCCGGCTTTGATTCCTGAATCTCCTTTTATGGACGATAAGGCTCCAGGTAAAGTAAAGAAGGTGAAGATGGTATGGACGTATGAAGGTCCGGTACTCTTCTGGACAGCTCCGAAGGCAAAGGACGAGATGGACAAAGCTGTACAGTATGTGGTTTATCGCTTTGATAAAAAAGAAAAAGTCAATTTGGATGATGCTTCCCATATTGTAGCCATTACCCGTGACCATTTTTATCCATTACCTTATAACGATGGAAAAACGAAGTACCAGTATGTGGTGACAGCGTTGGACCGTTTGCACAATGAGTCGAAGGGTACTAAAAAGAAAGTAAAACTGTAAGAAGCGGGAGTGTTTCTTTAATTTTAGATTTTATTTTTACTGCCACTGCCTGGGTATTATATTCACGTCCTATCGATGAATAAAGAATTCCGGGGCAGTGGCAGTTGATTTGTATGCCGCCTGTTTTCCGGGTGCTATATTGTTTATGTTGAAATCAGGAAAAGGTTATAACATCTGTAATCCATCTATTGCGGCTTTATCTAATCAGTGATGACAAAGAGTTGATGATTATTTCCGGAGCCAATCATACGGATTTTTTTGATGATTTCCCATAATCGTCCTATTCTCAGTAAAGCAGGAACCCTGCCACTCCGCAAAGTATAATCATTAATATAGGATTGATTTTGTATTTCCGTGTACCTATAAAGGTTACTAGAAAAATAATTATACTGATGATGAATTGATACAAATCTATTTGATAACTGCCGAAGTTTTCAGCATTCATCAAGACGAGTGCAGCTGCTGCCAGCAGACCTACTACTGCCGGACGCAACCCTTTGAATACGGCTTCTACAACCGGATGCTTTTGGTATTTCAAGAAGAACCGGCTGATGATTACCATTAATATGAACGATGGAAAAACTACAGCAAAAGTAGCTATGCAAGAACCGAATATAGCCCAGCTTTCATTGTAGCCTGCATTCAATACCGCAGTATATCCCACATAAGTAGCAGAGTTGATGCCAATGGGACCCGGTGTCATTTGGCTGATAGCGATGATATCTGTAAATTCGCTGGCACTGATCCAATTATATCTTGTTACTACTTCTCCTTGTATCATGGACAACATGGCATAGCCTCCTCCGAAACCGAAGAGCCCTATTTTACAGAATGTGTAGAATAAATATAGAAAAATCATTTGGATGAATATTTATGTTTGTACTTGCCATATATAAAACCTCCCACGCCCGCTATTATGATAATGTAGACTGGAGACACGTCCAATACCCAGATAAGCAATGCGGATACTATTGGTATCCAGACAGTGTAACGGTTTATCTTGGCGGATTTTGCCATGGAGAAAGTGGGAGCTGCAATAAGGGCTACTACCGCCGGGCGAATTCCCTTGAATATATTCTCTACAATTGGGTATTGTTTGAACTGTTGAAAGAATAAGGCAATTGCCAACATAATAAAGAAAGAGGGGAGTATTGTGCCTAAAGCCATTGCCAATGCTCCACGGAATTTACGCAATTTATATCCGATAAATATGGCAATATTTACAGCAAATATTCCGGGTACAGACTGAGTGAGGGCTAATAAATCAATAAAATCCTCTTTGTCAATCCATTTTCGTTTGTCCACTATTTCATCTTGAATTAGGGGAACCATAGCATATCCTCCGCCAATAGTAAATAGTCCTATTTTTAGGAAGATAAGAAATGATTGTAAATAGAAATTCATTTTTTTAATTTTGTTTCATATAAGTGCTTGGTGGAACTCCGTAGTATTTCTTAAATGTATCCGTAAAATATTTGGGATCACTGAATCCCATCATATCCGAAACTTCGGATACGGTATAACGTTTGCTTTTCAATAAAATGCTAGCTTCGTTCATACGTACTTTACGTATAAAGTCACTGGGCGAATCATTGGTTAAGGCCTTTATTTTATTGTATAAACTACTCCGGCTCATATTCATTGCATCACATAGGTTTTCTACGTTCATTTCTTTGTTTATACTACTTTTTATGATGTCGGTAGCTTTTAAAAGAAATTCCTGTTCCAAACTGACCGTCGGATCATCTGATACCTCGTCTGCATTGAATTTGAATTGTGAGAAACGCTTTTTCATGATTTCCCTGTTCGCCAGAACGTTGGTTATGTTTGCTTTCAGTACTTCCATGTCAAATGGTTTGACTATATATTTATCGGCTTTGGTCTGTAAACCCTTGATGATACTTTCTTTATCGTTCAATGCGGTCAGCAATATGATAGGTATATGACTGGTTTCAATATTACTTTTCAATATATTGCACATTTTGTCTCCATTCATGATAGGCATCATTACATCCGACAGTATCAGATCAGGTTGTCGCTCTTTGATAAAATCCAGTGCTTCTTGCCCGTTTCCTACATCAGACACATGATAATCTTCCGATAGTGTATGCAATAGGAAAGTACGCAATTCCATATTATCTTCCACTATCAGAATGGAAGCGGCATGTGTTTTGGCTGGCTTGTTTTTGATCTCTTTCACCAGTTCTTCCGGATTGCCTTCGATGACAGGCAGCGGGTCAATTACATCAGCTTTTTTGAATATACGGTAGTTGTATTTCCGACTTTTGATAGGGAATGCCAGTTTGAAGGTAGTTCCTACATTCTCTATACTGCTCATTGATATTTTGCCGGCATGGCTTTTTATCAGTTTGTAGGTAAGCAGCATGCCGATGCCGCTTCCTGTGATTTGCAGATTGATGGCATTATTCCCTCTGAATAGGCTTTTGAACATTTTCTTTTGTTCATTGGCGGGGATCCCGATTCCTGTATCTGTAATAGTGATGAACCAATGACTTTTATTTTTCTGAGTTTGCACAGTGACATTGCCCCCCTGACAGGTATATTTCAAGGCATTTGTCATCAGGTTACGGATAATGGAATCCATCTTGTTTCTGTCCAGCCATACTTCCTGGCTTTCGAAATTAGTTTCAAATATGATATTTATCTGTCTTTTGCGGGCATATAAATTGAACTGTTCCAAATAGTTTTTGATATAGTTGTTCAATTCGTATCGGGATACATATACAGTGGAGGTATATAGTTCCTCTTTTTCAAAATTAATCAGATTACTGGCTAACTCAGACAGGTTGTCCGTATTTTGTATAGCTAGGTTGATATTGATTCTTCCCTGTTCGGACAGGTTTTCGTTTTTAAGAATCTCTCCCAAAGGAGCTTTTATCAAAGTCAGCGGTGTACGTATATCATGTGCCGTGTTGATAAAGAACCGGATTTTTTCTTTTGAATTGTTTCTGTCTTTCCTAAGCCACAAATAACGTAAGACAATTACTCCGACCAGTATAAAAATGATCAGATAAAGAATGCCTGCCCAAAAAGTAGCCCACCAAGGTGGGGTTACGGTTATGAAAAGTGAACGTTCTTCTAACAAATGGTGGTCATCCATCAGGATGGCTCTCACTCTTAATTTATACTTACCGGGACCGATATTAGTGTAACGTATGCGGTTATCGTTCGTGAGTGAAGTCCATTCATCATAAAACCCTTCCAGTTTCCAGGAATAGACGATGTTGGAGGGATTATCATAATTGATGGAAGACACATCCAATGAAAAAATATTCTGGTCGTAATTCAGTATGATATGCCGGGTATCATCAATTTCTTCTTTTAAAGGGGAACCTTTTTCACCGGGCATTACTTTCTGATAGAGCAGTCGGAAATTATCAAATACCATTTTGGATTTGAATTGATGAGGCAGCGTGACGGTATCTGCCAGTTCAATGGCTCCGTCTCCACATCCGAAAATAAATTTTTTATCGCGTGTATGTACTCCGGCAGCTTGGTTAAAGCTGGTAGACATCAACCCTTGTTCTTTTGTCCAGTTAGAGAATATTTTTTCTTTTGTTTTGAAACGGGTCAACCCTTTTTCTGTACTAATGATCAAATCGTCTTCCAAAGTAGACAGTATGCAATGAATATTATTAGATATCAGAGCTGAATTATTGACATGGTAATTAGTTACTTTTTCTGTATAATTGTTGTAAATCCATATACCGGAACCATGTGTACCAATGAAAGTGATGTTCTTTTTACTTTGATAAATAGTATTTATGCAGCCTAGTTCGGAGTCTAGATTCACCGCTTTGAGCTCTTGATTGACCTTATTGAACTGATACAATCCATTGATAGTTCCTATCCATAAATTGTGGGCGTCCTTATTGGTGATATAGGTGATAGGGAAATCCATTTTATAACAATGCATTTCCTTTGTATCCATATCATAACTTTTTAAATTGTAATATCCTCCGGCCCAAATCAGATTATCCCAATCCTTATAAATACAACGAATATATTTATCCGGTTTTATGGTGTCATCATTTAATGTCTGGGGAATAAAATATTGTGTGGTCATGTTTTTCTTATCTATTTTGTACATTCCCGACATATATCCTCCTACTAAAATAATTCCTGGCCGGGATTCACATATAGAGATAAATACATGATTTTGATTAGGTGTGTCATGCTGATAAGTTGATAATAAATTCGTCCATTGTTTGGTGGAAGGACGGTAGCAACATACGCCATTATTGGTCGCATACCAAATATCTCCTTCAGAATCTTCCAATATATAATTCACTTGATTATCTATCAGTGAGTTAGGGTTGTCATAAGAGTGCTGTATCCATTGATATCCGGGATATTTCTCGGAATATACAGTAATTCCTATAGGATAGACTGCCATCCATAATTTTTGATCATCATCAATATAGATATCATTAATGATATTACCGTTCATTTTATTGGAATGGTTGTGGTCGGCATTTAGAAAATTTGTCAATTCGTAAGTGCCCAAGTTTAATTTATATACGCCTGCGCCATTAGTTGCTATTAGCACCTCGTTTTCATTTTCTTTACTTGCTATGATAGAGTTGACATTAATGTCTTGTAGTCCGTTGTGTACATCAATCAGTTGGCGGCTATGGATATTGTATAGATAAATACCATCCAGCAAGGTACCTATTACTAGCATTTGGGTTTCCGGATGAAAATAGATGTAGTTCACTATATGAAAATTATCCAGTTCCGGATGCTTGATTGTTTCTAATCGGCCATGATTCAGTTTTGCACAGTAAATCTTGTGGCTGGATGCCAGAAAATATTGGTTGTTCGTAGATTTTGCAATATATGTGATTTCTTCCTTGATAGGACTTTCCAGTTGAATAAGTTCATGGGTATCTATGTCGAAAAGATATTGTTTGTTTTTAGTGCAAAGCAATATATTATTGTCTTTGGAGTCAAGAAATGAAGCGGTGAGCGGCAGTCCGCTGTTGCTTTTGTCCTTACTGGCAAAATCGCAAACTAGTTCAAATTTATCTTGTAAGGAATTGTACCTGAATAGATGACCGGTTTTTCCTATCTCCCAAACCACTCCTGCCGTATCTGTTTGCAAAGTGTTCAAGTTAGGAAAAAAGTTCAATAGTTTTCCGTTGGCTGTTAAGCTATAGTGTGTGTATTGTTTTCCGTTGTACCTGTCTATTCCTTCGTGAGTGAGAAACCACATATAGCCCTTTTTATCTTTTCGTATAGATAAAACTCTACGGCTGCTCAAACCATTCTGAGTATCCAGATACTGGTATAGTTGAGCAACGGCAGGTGTTACCAAAATAACAAAAAGGCATATAAGTAAAAGAATTCTTCTCATATTATTAGGAGGCAAAATCCTTACAAAGTTCGTAATTTCCCTTAACATATCAAAATCTGTTATATACAAAAAAAGCGGTAATCAGTATGACTCACCGCTTTTTTAGTAAATATAACAAATCGTTTTTATTTTTTGTTCATCTCAATCCATTTTCTAGCATTGACAAATGCTTCCATCCATGGAGTAATCTGATCGTTCTTTATTCTATCAGCCGGATAATAAGCATTTTGCCATGGGAAACAAGAGCGTTCCAGATGAGGCATCATGGCCAAATGGCGACCGTCAGGACTGGCCAGACCGGCTACGCTGTAATCTGAACCGTTCGGATTGCCGGGATACTCATCGTATGAGTATTTCAATACAACATTGTATTTATCTTCATGATATGGCAATGAGAATTTACCTTCTCCATGGGCTACCCAGATGCCAAGCTTGCTTCCGCTTAACGAACCGAACATGACGCTTCTATTCATAGGAACAGTAACACCTACAAACTTGGATTCGAATTTATGTGAATCATTGTGCAGCATTTTCGCTTTCTTGGTGAAGTCTGGGTTAATCAGGTTTAATTCTATCATCAGCTGGCAGCCGTTACATACGCCCAATGACAATGTATCTTTGCGTGCATAGAAGTTATCCAATGCAGCTTTGGCTTTGGGATTGAACAAGAAAGCTCCGGCCCATCCTTTGGCAGAACCTAAAACGTCCGAATTAGAGAACCCACCGCAGAATACGATGAAATTGATGTCCTCTAATGTCTCACGTCCGCTGACCAGATCGGTCATTGTTACATCCTTCACATCAAATCCTGCCAAATAGAGCATGTAGGCCATTTCGCGTTCGCCATTGGTTCCTTTTTCACGGATAATAGCCGCTTTGATACCTGTCGGAGTACGACGGTCGGGGTTAAGGCCGAATTGTGAAAGTTTGCCGGTGAATGATTTGTCGAATACAAATTCCAAAGGTTGTTTCTTGTAGTTCTCGAAACGTTTTTTGGCGCAGCCGTTCATGCTCTGCTTGCGGTCTAGCAAGTAAGAGGTAGAATACCATACATCGCGCAGATAGTCTATGCCGAACTGGTAAGTCGCATCTCCCTTTTCTACCAGGATATGCCGTTCTTCAGTCGGTTTACCTAATTTTACGTAGCCTATGCCTGCGTCTTCCAAGATCTTTTTCACTTCTTCTTTGTGCTTATCTTTTACCTGGATAACAATACCCGGATTTTCGGCGAACAATATCTTGATAATGTCATCTTCCTTAATCTTGTTCAGGCTGATTTCCATACCACCTTCCATATTTGAGAAGCACATTTCAAGCAGTGTAGTAATAAGACCACCGGCAGAAATATCGTGACCGGCCATAATCAGACCTTTATTTACTAATTCTTGTACTGCCAGGAATGCGTCACGAAAATATTCAGGATTTTGTACAGTCGGTACATCGTCACCTACTTTGTTCAATGATTGTGCAAAAGCAGAACCTCCCAGACGTAACTTGTCAAAACTGAAATCAATATGGTAGATAGTGCTCTTTTCATCATTTACCAATACAGGAGAAACCACTTTCTTCACATCCGAAACTTCACCGCCGGCAGAAACGATGACAGTTCCCGGACTGATGATCTTTTCACCGTTAGGATATTTCTGAGTCATAGACAAAGAATCTTTTCCGGTCGGTACATTGATTTGCAATGAGCAGCAGAAATCGGAAAGGGCTTTTACGGCAGTGTACAGGCGGGCGTCTTCACCTTCCTGTGCGCGGCATGGCCACATCCAGTTGGCAGACAAGGAAATGCTGTCCAATCCTTCCGCCATCGGAGCCCATACGATATTAGTCAGTGCTTCGGCTACCGACAAAACAGAGCCTGCGGCCGGATTGGCTAAGGCGGCTTGGGGAGCATGGCCTAGAGAAGTTGCTATACCTTTTTCGCCACGATAGTCGAGAGCTACTACACCACAATCGCTCAGAGGCAACTGAATTTCACCTTGACATTGTTGGCGAGCGATTTTACCGGTTACGGAACGGTCTACTTTATTGGTTAACCAATCTTTGCAAGCAACAGCTTCCAGCTGAAGTACGCGGCGGATATATTCATTTAATTTGGAAGTTTCGTATGAAACATTTTCATAATGGCGCTCTACGGTCTTGTCAACCATGTAGGTTTTCGGAGAAGAACCGAACATCTGATCTACTGCCAGATCGAACGGACGTACCCCATCGGCCTGTTCAAAGGCAAAGCGGGCGTCTCCGGTTGTTTCACCTACGGTATACATCGGCGCACGTTCGCGATCAGCAATTTTTTGTACATGTTCAATAGCCGACTCGTCAATCAGCAATCCCATACGTTCCTGAGATTCGTTGGCGATAATTTCTTTGGCAGACAAAGTCTGGTCACCGATAGGTAGTTTGTCCATATGAATTAATCCACCGTTTTCTTCTACCAGTTCGGATAAACAATTCACGTGGCCGGCCGAACCGTGGTCGTGAATGGAAATAATCGGGTTGTTATCTTCTTCACACAATGCGCGGACTACATTATAGGCACGTTTTTGCATTTCCGCATTGGCACGTTGGACGGCGTTTAGTTCGATTCCCGATGAGTACCGGCCTGTCTCAACAGAAGAGACCGAACCTCCACCCAAGCCGATGCGATAGTTATCACCACCCATTACAACGACTTTATTTCCTTTTTCGGGATGTCCTTTCAGACAGTCGCGCTGAGTACCGTAACCTACTCCTCCTGCCAGCATAATCACTTTGTCGTATGCATACTTCTCGCCATTTTCCTGGTGCTCGAATGTTAGTACAGAACCACAAATCAGCGGTTGACCGAATTTGTTACCGAAATCGGAAGCACCGTTGGAAGCCTTGATTAAGATCTGTTCCGGAGTCTGGTATAACCATTGGCGGACAGGAAGGATGTCTTCCCATTCGCGTCCCTCATCAGTACGGGGATAAGAGGTCATATAAACGGCAGTACCAGCAATGGGCCATGAGCCCTTGCCACCGCCCATACGGTCACGGATCTCACCACCGGTACCGGTAGATGCACCGTTGAATGGTTCTACGGTTGTCGGGAAGTTATGTGTTTCGGCTTTCAGTGAGATAACAGTCTTGATATCTTTGATAATGAAATAATCGGAAGTGGAATGATCGGCCGGAGAGAATTGCTCTACTATCGGTCCTTCGGCAAATGCTACATTATCTTTATAAGCGGAAATAATCTTGTTGGGATTTTCAGCAGTCGTTTTCTTGATCATCTGGAACAAGGAAGACTCCATTTCCTGACCATCAATAATGAATGTTCCGCCGAATATCTTATGGCGGCAATGCTCGGAATTGATCTGTGCGAAGCCGAATACTTCGGAATCGGTTAATTTACGTCCCAAATCTTTTTCAACCTTCAGCAAATAGTCCATTTCCTCACGGGAAAGTGCCAGACCTTCTTTTTCATTGTATTCTTCGAGGTTCTCGATGTGAACAATCGGCTGGGGTTTGATGTTGACTGTGAAAATCTCCTGGTTCAATCCCTTATACATACGTTGCAGCATAGGATCGTACTCGGCGTTTTCGTCTTTTACAGGGAAATATTCCTCAATGCGTAAGACACCTGTAAGACCCATGTTCTGAGTGATTTCTACAGCATTTGTACTCCAGGGAGTAATCATTTCCCGACGCGGTCCGATGAAGCAACCTTTCAGGTTCTCTTCGTTCTCTACAGTGGCTTCACCATAAAGCCAGCTTAATTTCTGAATATCCTCAGAAGCCAGTTCCTGGCTGACTTCTGTTGCTATTACACTTTTAGTGGGTGTTCTGAAAAATAGAATCATAGCACTTTTATAGTTGTTTTGTTAATTGAAAACTAGTTCTAATATCAAGGGTCTATTAATAAGGTGCAAAGTTATATAAAAGAGACGGGGTATGAAAGAATTTTGAGCGTAAATATAGGTACTTTCGTAAAAAAGTAGCATCTTTGCAGCATGAATTGGATAGAACAAGTAACCATACTCGATTTATTGGTGAAAGGGCTTATCGTCGGTGTAGTGGTTTCTGCGCCGTTAGGTCCTGTTGGGGTACTTTGTATACAGCGCACACTGAACAAGGGACGATGGTATGGATTTGTTACCGGTCTGGGAGCTGCCCTTAGTGATATAGGCTATGCCTTGATTACAGGTTATGGCATGAGTTTTATGGATGATTTCTTGGCAAAGAACCAAGTTTTGTTACAAATTATCGGCAGTATCATGCTGTTCTTTTTCGGTATTTATACTTTCCGTAGTAATCCTGTCCAGTCTATCCGTCCTGTATCTTCTACCCCGGGCAGTTATCTTCATAATTTTGTTACTGCTTTTTTTGTGACTCTCTCCAACCCCCTCATTATATTCCTGTTTATAGGTTTGTTTGCCCGTTTTTCTTTTGTGATGCCGGGCAGTCCCATAGGCTTTCAACTGGTAGGGTATTTGGCTATTGTATTGGGGGCTCTTCTCTGGTGGTTCGGAATTACGTATTTTGTCAATAAAGTACGCACCCGTTTTAATTTACGCGGCATTTGGATTTTGAACCGTGTGATTGGTATTGTAGTGATGCTGATTTCAGTCGCAGGTTTCATTTATACTATTTTAGGAAAAACGATGTACTGACAAAGAAACATATCTTGTGTATCATACGTTGGTTTTTTAATTTTTTAATTATCAATTTTAATTTAAAAAGTATGTTCGTTTCCAGGCAGTTAAAAGAAAAGAATATAGCCGAGTATCTTATATATATGTGGCAGATAGAGGATTTAATCCGTGCCAACGGCTGTGATATGGAAAAGATAAAAAGCACCATCATAGCTCCTTATCCGTTAACGGAAGAGCAGAAAGCGGAACTCACCCAGTGGTATATGGATTTGATTGAGATGATGCGTCATGAAGGGATTATGGAAAAAGGCCATTTGCAGATTAATAAAAACATTATAACTTGGCTTACCGACCTTCATTTGCAGTTATTGCGTTCCCCTAAGTTTCCTTATTATAATTCTGCTTATTATAAAGTATTGCCTTATATTGTAGAGTTACGCGCTAAAGGTGCGGATAAAGAGGAGCCTGAACTGGAAACTTGTTTTGAGGCGCTTTATGGTATCTTATTGTTGAAATTGCAAAAGAAAGAAATCAGTGAGGAAACAAGAAAGGCACAAGAAGCAATCTCGACATTGCTGGCTATGTTGTCAAACTACTATATAGAGGATAAAAAAGGAGAATTGGAATTCTAATAAATGAAATAGAAATGAAGAATATATTGGTGACTGGTGCCAACGGTCAATTAGGAAATGAAATGCGTGTGCTATCGGCTGAATACAAGGAATATACTTGTTTTTTTACGGATGTAGCCGAATTGGACATTTGTGATGAGCAGGCGGTGATGACTTTCGTAAAAGAGAATAATATTCATGTCATAGTGAACTGTGCGGCCTATACGGCGGTAGATAAGGCAGAGGATGATATAGAGTTATGCACCAAGCTGAATAAGAACGCAGTGAGCTATCTGGCGAAGGCGGCTGAAGCCAACTGGGGTGAGTTTATTCAGATATCAACGGATTATGTGTTCGATGGCACGAAACATCTTCCTTATAATGAGGGGGATGTTCCTTGTCCCAATTCTGTTTACGGCAAGACCAAGCTGGCCGGTGAAACGAATGCATTGGAGTATTGCAAAAAAACAATGATTATCCGTACCGCATGGCTTTATTCTACTTTTGGGAATAATTTTGTAAAAACGATGATCCGTCTGGGAAAGGAAAAGGAAACTTTGGGTGTAGTCTTTGATCAGATTGGTACACCGACATATGCTCGTGATTTGGCACGTGTCATCTTTACAGCCATTTATAAGGGAGTGGTTCCGGGAGTTTATCATTTCAGTGATGAAGGAGTATGTTCCTGGTATGATTTTACCAAGGCTATCCATCGTATTGCCGGTATCACGACCTGTAAGGTCAGTCCCCTGCATACAAATGAATATCCGGCAAAGGCTCCCCGTCCCCATTATTCCGTATTGGACAAGACCAAGATTAAAACTACTTATAACATTGAGATTCCTCATTGGGAAGAGAGTCTGGAAGCATGTATCAAAGAATTAAATGCATAATAAAATATGAATAGTGAAATAGAAAGAAGACGGACGTTTGCGATTATAGCGCATCCGGATGCCGGTAAGACCTCTCTAACTGAAAAATTGTTACTTTTTGGCGGACAGATACAGGTGGCCGGAGCCGTAAAGAGTAATAAGATAAAGAAGACCGCCACATCCGACTGGATGGACATTGAAAAGCAGCGTGGTATTTCTGTGACCACTTCTGTGATGGAGTTTGATTACAATGATTATAAAATCAATATTCTGGATACTCCGGGCCATCAGGACTTTGCCGAGGATACTTATCGTACTTTGACAGCCGTAGATAGTGTCATTATTGTGGTGGATGGTGCGAAAGGTGTGGAAACGCAGACACGTAAGCTGATGGAAGTATGCCGTATGCGTAATACCCCGGTAATCATATTTGTCAACAAGATGGACCGTGAGGCGAAAGATCCGTTTGATTTGTTGGATGAACTGGAGGAGGAACTCATTATCAATGTACGTCCTCTGACGTGGCCTATTGAAAGCGGTCCCCGTTTCAAAGGTGTGTATAACCTTTATGAACATAAACTGAATCTTTTCCAACCTTCCAAACAGGTGGTAACAGAAAAAGTGGAGGTTGATATCAATACGGAAGAACTAGACAACCAGATCGGTGCTCCTTTGGCTGAAAAATTGCGCGGAGAACTGGAACTGGTTGACGGTGTTTATCCTGAATTCAATGTGGAGGAGTACCTGAAAGGCGAGATGGCTCCTGTATTTTTCGGGTCGGCATTGAATAACTTCGGTGTACAGGAACTGCTGGATACATTTGTGGAAATTGCTCCGAGCCCCCGTCCTACCAAGACAGAAGAACGTGAGGTGGAACCCGATGAACCGAAATTTACCGGATTTGTCTTTAAGATCACAGCTAATATTGATCCTAATCATCGTTCATGTATTGCATTTTGTAAAATTTGTTCGGGAAAATTTTCCCGTAATACTCCCTATTATCATGTACGTCATGACAAGACGATGCGTTTCTCTTCTCCCACTCAGTTTATGGCACAGCGTAAAACAACAGTAGACGAGGCTTGGGCGGGAGATATCATCGGTTTGCCGGATAACGGAACGTTCAAGATCGGTGATACGCTGACTGAAGGTGAGAAACTTCATTTCCGTGGAATTCCCAGTTTTTCGCCCGAGATGTTTAAATACATTGAGAATGCTGACCCTATGAAACAGAAACAATTGGCTAAAGGTATTGACCAGTTGATGGATGAGGGTGTGGCACAGTTATTTATCAATCAGTTTAATGGACGTAAGATTATCGGTACGGTAGGGCAGTTGCAGTTTGAAGTGATCCAGTATCGTCTGGAAAATGAATATAATGCAAAATGCCGATGGGAGCCTATCAGCCTATACAAGGCATGTTGGGTGGAAAGTGATGACCCGGAAGAACTGGAAGCTTTCAAAAAACGTAAATATCAGTATATGGCCAAGGATCGTGAAGGAAGGGATGTATTCTTGGCTGATAGCAATTATGTACTTCAAATGGCACAAATGGACTTCAAGCATATTAAGTTCCATTTTACCAGTGAGTTTTAATTTGTTGTTGGAGGTGTGTCAAAAATCCCTAAGGGGATGGACACACCTCCTTCTTATTTTCACGAAATATTCTTTTTTACTTTATTCCTCTGGCTTTATAAATTCGTTCTTTAGCGTTATTAATTTGTTGAAACTTCTCTTCTGCCGCTTTTTTCACATCTTCACCCAATGTAGCAACACGGTCAGGGTGATGTTTTAATGCCAGACGGCGATAGGCTGTACGTACTTCCTCATTGGTGGCGGACGGGTCAATTTCAAGTACTTTGTAAGCTTCTTCCAATGAGTTTCCGCTTAGGTTCAGCATGGATTCCACTTCTTTGGGCGACAGTTCCATGCATTGTGCCACTTCTTTTAATGCTGCTATTTCCTCAGAGCATACGCTTCCGTCACTTTTGGCTATGTTTACCAGAAAGTCCAACAATTGCAGCCGTTGTTCGTAAGGCAGGTTCGCGGCAATCTGTGCACCACATTCATGGATGGTATTTTTAAATGCCATCGGGTTTTGACGCTCCATCTGTTTGCGCTGTTCAAAAAGATTCAGCAAAATCTGTTCTCCTTGGATGACTGCCTCTTCGCCGAAATTCATTCTTAAGAATTGGCGTACATATTCCATTTCGCTGTGCATGATGCGTCCGTCTGCACGGATGATGTAAGACGCCATAACCAACATGGAGAATAAAAAGCTATTCCGCTGGCCTTCGTCATAGTTTCCGGCTTCCGCCTGTCCTTTTTCGTATGTATTGCCAAAAAGTCCGTTGTTTCCATCCAGCAATGAGCCTAAGGCAAATCCGGCCAAAGCTCCCAGTGGTCCCATAGTCATGAATCCCAGAATACCACCAATCCATTTTCCTGCTCCCATTATTCTTTTAATTTTTTCGTTTTGGATGCAAAAATAAACAATCTTGGATGAAAAAAGTCTCTTTGCCGCATTTTTTACTATCTTTACCAGTCAAATTAAAAATACTATGTTTCAGAAACTTGTAGCAATAGAACCTGTCAGTCTGGTTCTGTCAGCAGAAAAAGCGTTATATTCTTTTGCAGATGAGGTTGTTATGTACTCTGATATTCCGGCGGGGGATAATGAGATTATTGCTCGGATCGGAGATGCGGATGCTGTATTGTTAAGTTATACATCACAAATAAACCGGTATATTTTAGAGAGATGTCCGAATGTCCGGTATATCGGTATGTGTTGTTCACTATACTCTCCCGAAAGTGCGAATGTGGATATCCGTTATGCTAATGAACGCGGTATTACGGTGACAGGTATTCGTGACTATGGTGATGAAGGGGTAATAGAATATGTAGTCAGCGAACTGGTGCGTTGTCTTCATGGATTCGGTCAGAAGCCGTGGGAAGGGATTCCCCGGGAGATTACCGGCTTGAAAGTGGGTATTGTAGGCTTAGGAAAATCTGGTGGTATGATAGCGGATGCAATGAAGTTTTTTGGTGCGGATATAGCTTATTATGCCCGTAGTGAAAAAAAAGAAGCCGGTGCGAAGGGTTATCGTTTTATGCCTTTGAATGAACTTTTGACATGGAGTGAAGTGGTATGCTGTTGCTTGAATAAGAATACGGTTTTGTTGCATGAGGCGGAATTCAAGGCACTTGGAAATAGGAAGATACTATTTAACACAGGATTGTCACCTGCGTGGGATGAATCTTCGTTTACCCGATGGTTGGAGGAAGATAATCTTTGTTTTTGTGATACATTAGGAGCATTGGGGAGTACGGCATTGCTTACCCATCCGCATGTGCGTTGTATGCAAGTATCAACCGGCCGTACCCGCCAGGCGTTTGACCGCCTGAGCGAGAAGGTGCTGGCCAATTTGTCAGAATACAATGGGTGAAGTGATATTGAGCAGGGTGTTCACTACAGACCATCCTGCAATCTCTGATGTGGCGCTGTACACTTCTACTACTGCGTGTACTTGTTCATTTTTGATTTCCACTTTTTGAGTATCACCTGTAAATCCAGGGGTGGACTGTATGGATACCTGCATATTGTCCGGTCCTACGGAAGCCAATGAGGCTGCGACAGATACATTTACTTTGGTTGGAAAAACATTTATTGCCTCTGTTGCATTGCCGGAAAAGACAATGCGTCTTTCCTGTTGCAGCTCTTCCTTGTAAACCGATGTGCCTTTCAAAGCATCAGGTCCTTTTTCATTGAAAAAACGAGCTGTAGCATTTCCCATCAAAGAGGTGGTTCTTAATACATCAAATCCTCCGGTGGCCCCGGATACCAAGTAAACCCGTGTATCGTTTGCCTTGGCCGTTTCTTTGACTTTCTCATAAAAAGAGGTGTCTGCCAAAGCTCCTATGGATAGGGTGATAATGGAAGTTCCGTTTTCCAAGGTGGGTAAGGCCAGTTCTTTCATTGCGGCAGGCGAGGCTGATTCCACCAGATAATCAGGTTTTAACTCCAACAGTTCTTTTAAAGTGTGACAGGCTGCACACATTTTTCCGTGTTGCCTCATTTTATTCGCAATGTGTTCGGCCTTTGATGCCGTACGCGAATATACGCCTACTAATTCATAGTCGGGCAACATTCCTTTGACAACTGCGTTTGTTATAATTTCAGCAAGTCGTCCACATCCTACTATAACCAATCTATTCATAGAACAAAGATAGTGATTTTCATCATATAAACCTATTTTGTGGAAAATGGAATTTATTGTGATGTATTTCTTGTTCTATGGGTATGTCTGTCCGAGCTGTTTTGAAATGTTTGCACTTAGTAAATGGCAAAGTATCTGAACTTCGATGAAATGGGAAGAAATGAAAATCTACTCGTGAAAAAGAGATGTCTATGAC
>OLVS01000317.1_pt1 | contig 28287 bp, 15 predicted proteins | sample 1644121 | NCBI WGS metagenome assembly OLVS01 (sample SAMEA103958121, study PRJEB25191) | human gut metagenome
GCCACAGCCGGTATCGGTTACTTCAATTCGTAACTTACTTTGTGCCTTATCCAACTTTATTTTAAGAGTTACAGATCCAGAATCTGTAAATTTATTAGTATTATCAAACAGGCTCTCTATCACTAGCGACAAATGCAATTCATTGGTGGAGATAAACATTTCCCCTTTTGGTAATTTCACCAATACAAGTACCATAAAAAGTCTAATTACTAAAAAACTCCTGTTCTTAGTTTCCAAACGGTAATTTTCATAGTTCAATTGATCTACTCCATACTTTACAGGTAGTTCACTAAATTATTTTTTCAGACTAGAAGAATTAATGGAATCCTGCGCTTGTATATCTTATAATATTCAGAAGACTATCTTTGGTAGTAGAAATACTACCTCCTATCACGACAAGAATTCCCCAACAGATATCAATATATACAAGTGATGTATTTCATAATATCAGATTATTAAGGTACGAATATACAAATAATATAAAAATGTAGCAGCAGTTATTCCTCTATTATTAGAATTTACACAATAATGGGCAATTAATCCACTTATTTTCTAATTATATGCTTTAATATTGCATCGTAGATATTTTTTGGTAACTATGAAATTATTAATTATTAAACATCAAAGATATGGTAAAAAAGTTAGTTAGTGTACTTTGTATATGTGCATATTTTGGACTTGCTCATGCACAAATACCACAAGAGATTTGGAAAGAAAGTGAGCAAATAGAAAAACAAATCAAAAAGACTTCTTTTCCCGATCGTGTGTACAACATTAAAGATTTCGGTGCCAAAGAAGGAAATAATGGTGAAATACTCTGCCATGAAGCAATCAATCTAGCTATCCTCACATGCAGCCAGACAGGTGGAGGAACTGTATTAGTTCCACCCGGAGAATTTCTAACAGGTCCTATCACACTGAAAAGTAATGTAAATCTGCATTTGGAAGAAGGTGCCTATCTAAAATTTTCTTCAGAGAAATATCTATATACTCCAACCGTACTCACTCGTTGGGAAGGAGTAGACTGTTACAATTTGCATCCATTAATTTATGCTTATGGTGAAAGCAACATAGGCATTACCGGTAAAGGTATTATAGACGGACAGGCCAGTAATGATAACTGGTGGAGTATGTGTGGTGCTCCACACTATGGCTGGAAGGAAGGTATGACAGCTCAAAAAAATGGCGGCAGAGACAAATTACTGATGTACGCCGAAACATTTGCCCCGATAGATAAGCGCCAAATGACTTTTGAAGACGGTTTACGTCCCCAACTTATCAATCTATATCGTTGCAACACTATTTTAATAGAAAATGTAACATTGAAAAATTCTCCGTTTTGGGTTATCCATCCTTTATTTTGTGAAAGTCTGACAGTGCGTGGGGTTAAAGTTTCCAGTCACGGTCCCAATAGCGATGGCTGCGATCCGGAATCAAGTAAGAACGTATTAATTGAAAACTGTATATTCGATACTGGAGACGACTGCATTGCCATTAAAAGCGGACGGAATGCTGACGGACGGAAATGGAATGTACCAAGTGAAAATATCATTGTACGCAATTGCGAAATGAAAGACGGACACGGTGGTGTAGTTGTAGGCAGTGAGATTTCGGGAGGATATAAGAACCTGTTTGTTGAAAACTGCAAAATGGACAGCCCGAACCTAGAACGTGTCATCCGCATCAAAACCAACAACTGCCGTGGTGGTGTCATTGAAAATATTTATGTGCGTAATGTAGAAGTAGGTGAATGTCGCGAAGCCGTTTTGAAAATCAACCTGCAATATGAAAACCGTGAAAAATGTGACAGAAGTTTCCCACCTGTAGTACGCCATGTATATCTGGATAATGTTACCAGTGAAAAAAGTAAGTACGGAGTCTTGATTACCGGATATGACGACCGTGTCAATATTGAAGACATCCATGTAACAAACAGCCGTTTCAATAATGTAGAGAAAAAGGGAAATTTAATTACGGGAGCTAAGGATGTAGTACTGAAAGAACTGTATATCAATGGAAATAAGGTGAGAAAATAAGATCCCCCTTATTATATCGGGTGAACAATGAGTTCACCCGATATAATGATAAAACATAACTTTACTATCATTTATCTTCATCGTCCAATCTGATTTTTTGCATATTCTGTAGAAGTCATTCCCCAATAAGACTTAAAACTTTTACTAAAATAATGAGGATCACTAAAACCTACCATATAAGCTATTTCCGACATTGTATATTGGTTTTCCTTAATCAGTTCAGCAGCTTTCCTCATGCGTATTTCTTTTATATACATTATAGGAGCCATACCAGTTAAAGATTTCAACTTATGAAAAAAATTGGTCCGACTCAGACTGAAATAACTAACCAATTGATCTACATTCAATTCCGGATTACTAAGTTGCTCTTCCATAATTCCAGCTAACTTATTAAGAAAAGCGGCATCTTTAGCCGACAATTGAACCGATTTATCTTTTTCTTTATTTTCACTCCCCTCTTCATACCCTACCTTACAATAATATGCTTGTAACATTTTACGCCGAGTTAGAATATTCTCTACTTTAGCTTGCAAATAATTAATACTAAATGGCTTCGTAATGTAATCATCAGCTCCTGTATGGATACCGGTCAGAATGCTATCCATATCCGTCTTAGCAGTCAATACTATGGCAGGAATATGCGAAGTTCGTTCATCGTTCCTTAGTTCCTGCAACATCTGTAGACCACTTTTTACAGGCATCATGATATCAGTAATTATTATATCAGGTAGATCAGAGAAAGCCTTTTTTAATCCAACCTCTCCATTATCAGCCTCAACAGACCGATATGCTTCCTGAAATATTTGTTTGATAAATACTCTTAATTCATAATTGTCTTCAACAATAAGCATGAGCGGCTTCTCCGCTTCATTCAATTCTTGTAGTTCGTTTTGAGAATTGAAATCTAAATTTGTATCTTCGTTCCAATCTGATAATATATATTCCGTGTCAGACGGATAATGTTTTTTACCTTTTAATAGCCTTACAGTAAATAGGCTCCCTTTTCCGAACTCACTTTCCACATTTATACTACCATAATGCATTTCCACAAGTTCTTTAGCTACTGAAAGTCCGATACCAGAACTTAAAGGAGCGTAAATGCTATCCGGAACCACATTCTCGTAACGATTGAAAATCACTTTCTGCTTTTCTCTCTTTATCCCTACTCCTTCATCTTGAACTTGAAGAAGGACTGCATTCCCATCATCTTTCATACTAACCCAAATGTTCTTGCCATCAGGAGTGTATTTGAAGGCATTAGACAGCAAATTAAAAATAATTTTCTCTAATTTATCCTTGTCCACCCAAAGATTTACTTTAGACAATTGAGTGTTAAAATTCAGACTAATATGCCGCTCTTGAGATAAAGCTGTAAAATAGTTGATTATCTCTTTCGTGAAACTGATAATATCCACATACTGAACTCTCAGTTTCATCTTGCTATTCTGGATTTTACTAAAATCCAAGATCTGCCCTACCAACCTCTGCATACGGTCACTATTCTTTTTAATAATCTTCAAAGTATCTCTCACCTTCCCAGAAAGGCTCTCGTCTCTGAGTATATATTCCAAAGGTCCGGTAATCAATGTTAATGGAGTTCTTAATTCGTGAGACACGTCAGTAAAGAAGCTGAGTTTTAATTGAGTAATCAATTCTTCATTTTTAGCCTTATTTTTTATCCGATAAAAAACGGTATATATATAAATGGCAACTGCAATAAATAATACAATCAAGAAGATATAGAGCATAGTAGCATAAGGTGTCTCAGAGAAAGTAGGAAGCACTTCAAAAGAAAGTGTTCGTTCATTTTCAACCCATACACCTTCATTATTGGTAGACTTTACACGAAATACATATTTTCCCGGAGGAAGATTAGTATAGTTAGCCTCATGCCCGTTATCCGTCAAACGAAAGTTTTTATCAAAACCGTCTAACTTGTAAGCATATTGAATATACTCCGTATTGGTCATGTCTAGAGCAGAGAATACCAACCTGAGGGTGTGATTATTAGGAGGTAACTGCATATCCTTGCTATTATCAGGATTAACAGACAAAATAGAAGGAGTTTTTCTGGGAGTCAGTTCCTGATTGTTTACCCAAATAGAAGAGAAAAATATTTGTGGTATAAAATCTGTTTTATGAATATTCTCAGGGGTAAAATAGAACAAACCTCGGTTAGTACCAAAAAAAATCTGCCTGCCATCTGTTGCCCCCACACCTTCACTGAAATGCATATTAAATGCGATATGCTCACTAGGATACTGAATCTGTTCGGCCGAAGCTACAAATTTCACTAATCCACCACCCGTCACCAACCATAAATTCCCTTGTTTATCCTCGTGCATAGAATAAATAATATCTGAAATAAGTCCATTTTTCTGTGTGAAGGATTTACATTGATAAGAATGGAGCCCCATGGGAGAAAGCTCATTTAACCCTCCGCCATAAGTAATGGCAAAAATGTTCCCATTATCCATACATTGAATCATTTGTACGTCATTATTACTAAGGCTATTCACATTCCCCTGCTCACGGCATATAGAATGAAAATCTATTTCTTCAGGACAATGAAAAGAAACCTTAAATTGTAAAATCCCTGCTGTTGTAGACACCCAGATACGCCCTTGATTATCTTCAGTAATATGTCTGACTTTATAAAAATGACTAATCGGATATCTCTTTAACAAATTGCGATGATTGATAAATCTTAAAGTACCATCAGGCATAGTTTCAATCAAATTCAATCCACCTCCGTAAGTAGCTACCCAAAGTCTCTGCCTACTATCCTGAAAAGTAAAATAGATATTATCATTACTCAATGAATAGGGGTCGTCAGCTTTATGTTTAAAATGCTGTAGCTTAAAATTGCCTTGTGAAGTTTCTATTGCTTTTATCAATCCCTGGCCTTTAGTAGAAATCCAATAAACACCAGCCGAATCTTGCATGATGGCATATACTTTGCCCCATTTCATCCTTTTCAATAATCGAAGCCGGGCATCATATATAGAAACATTCATATCTCTGCTTCCCGTCCAAATACGTTGTTTTTTGTCTATATACAGTGCCCTGATCTCATTATCAGGTAACTCTACATCCTGAGGAGTAGGCGTATAGATATGAAATTTATCAGGGATAAAAGTGATACGCTTAAGTCGGTTGAGCTGGGTACTCATCCATAAATTTCCTTGTTTATCAACAAAAGCAGCAAAACAGCGGTCATTTGATTTCCACTTGACAGGCTGCTCCGTAGTATTAAAAGGTATTAACCGCCTATTTTGAGAATCAAAATAAGAAAATCCTCCGCCCTTAGGGTGTACCCATAAAATATCATTCCGATCCTCAAAAGCAAAAAAATCACTTTCAGTATTTAGTGGTCTTCTCTGTTCATCCTTTCCTTCAATAAAGCTTAAACGCTGTGTTTTCAGATCAAACAAAGTGACTCCCGGAACAGGATGTACAAGCCACAATAAATCTCCACAAGTAATTTTAGCAGACTCTATGGTTTTGTCTTTCAACAGAGAAAGAGAATCAAGCATCACATGTCTTATCTCACCGAGAGAGTCATGAATAAAAAAGCCATCCGAATCAGTAACATATATCAGTCCAGCCACAGAAGGCAAAATAGAAATCACAGAAGCCGATGTTGGCAATTGAGTATGGATAGAAAGTTCTCCTGTCAACAAGTATTTATAGACTTTGCCTTGATGTGCACCTAAATATATATATTCTTCCAACTCTGTTGCAAAATAAAAAGGTATTTTCTCACTTTTTCGACAATCAGACAAAGAAATAATAGAAAGTTCTGAATCATATAATCGATATACCCCCTCATCCGTAAGAAGCCATTCCTGTAATTTCGAATCCATAAATACAGACCGGATTTTACCAGTAGCCAAAGTATTTTCTCTTGATGAATAGAATTGAAATGTCATAGATAAATCTTCAGGAGCCGTAACGACCCGTACTGCACTCCCATCTTCACATAATAACCATACTATTCCATTCGGAAGGACAGATATTGACCGAAAGTTATTGACTGTTTTTTGAATGACAGGTTCAAAGACTTCCTTGTCAGGATTAAAACGATAACAAGTGGAATCATAACACAATACCCATATACATCCGAATTTATCCTCGACTATATCCAATAAACGATCATTGGTCAATCCTCCCAGATCTTCCATATTCGATTTATAATTCTTAAAATTATAACCATCAAAACGATAAAGCCCATTCCAAGTAGCAAACCATAACAAACCTTTATGATCTTGGATAATATCATTGACAAGCCCATCCTCCACTCCATTCTGACTGGAAAAGTACGTAACTGAATATTTTTGAGATATAGCTCCTTTTGCCAGTACATCGGCTGTAAAAAAGCATAGTATTACTACACAGAAAAAGGTAAGAATATCAACCCAGTATGTTTTCATATCAAAGTAATGTGTTTCCTTTGCGAAATTAGCAGAAAATGGGTATTCATCAAAGTACTTTCTATTTTTAATCCACCGCAATATATGTTGTTTAGCTACCTTTGATAGATATTCCAACTAAATTATCAGTTTTTCCACTTATAAAAAGATAACATCCGTCTATATTTGACATCAAAACAAAAACAACTCTAATACTAAATTAATAATGAAAGACATGAGAAAAAAAAGAGTATTTAAAATCCCGTTCTGTTATAGTACAGGGTATTCTCCAAAAAGATTTTGGTTTGCTTGCGGAATTTCCTTAGGACTAGTTTCCTTACCATTATCCACCTTTGCAAACAACTGGTCAGGCCAACAAAGTTCAGCAATTCTAAAATCGGTTCAGCAAAACCGAATCATTACGGGTAACATCATAGACGAAAGTGGAGAAGCATTGATCGGCGTTTCCGTATTGATAAAAGGAACTACTCAGGGAACAGTAACTGACTTGGACGGTAACTTCACACTGGAGATTTCAGCAGGTGCTACCTTAGTTATTTCATACGTGGGTTATAAAACACAGGAAATTAAAGTAGGGAACCAACAAAAACTGTCTATCACGGTCGAAGCAGATAATAAACTACTGGACGAAGTGGTAGTAGTGGGCTATGGTGTAGTAAAGAAATCAGACCTTACCGGTTCTGTAGGTAGTGTAAAATCAGAGACGATTTCTGCTAAAGGTGCAACATCAGTTGTCGAAAGTCTGCAAGGGCAAGTTGCTGGAGTGAATATCTCACAGTCTTCTAGCCGTGCCGGTGACGGATTCAATATTCAGATTCGAGGTAAAAGTTCATTAAATGGCGGCAATCCATTATATGTAATCGATGGAGTAGTTTGTGAAAATATGGATTTTCTAAATCCGATGGATATTGAAAAAGTAGACATTTTGAAAGATGCTTCATCTACCGCTATCTATGGTTCACGGGCCACAAATGGTGTAGTGATGATTACCACCAAAAAAGGAGACAAAGATATAGCCAAGACTACAGTCAGTTATGATGGATATTATGGTATAAAAACCAAAGCCAATATGCCGGACTTTATGGAAGGAGATGATTTCATGAAATTCCGTTTCTCCCGTTATCTAGTTTCATCTATGGATGCCTCTTCAGGAATGACTAACTGGGAAATGACTGATGCCAATTTCCTGAACTTCTGGGGAAATGGCAGTCAAATAGTGAAAAATATGTATCTCAATAAAAATTACACCGATTGGGTAGATATCGTAACCCGTAACGGCTCACAACAGAATCATTTCATCAATATCTCGGGAAATGCAAAAAATATAACCTACCGCGTAGGACTAGGGTATCAAAATGAGGAAGGAATCATGTATGACGGTTATGAACGCTGGAATATAAAAGGAGCAGTAGATCATAAGATTTCAGATAAAATCTCAGCCGGATTCTCCACAAATATGGCAACAGCATCCAAAGAGAGTGGTAGCAACTACTCTATTTTGGAAGGGTTCCGTATGACCCCTAATATGCCATGCTATTATTGGGAAGGGGAAAAGGCAGGACAATTAATTTCACAACCAGGTAAAGATGCCGCCATCTATCCCAATGGTGGTGGTCCGACTTCCTCCATCAATCCAGTGGTGGACCGTTTGAACTCAAAAGACGATACACGTTCTTATGATGTGATGGCAAATATTTATTTGCAATACAGCCCCGTTAAAGAAATAATTCTTAAAACTACTTTCTCCCCCATGTATACCAAAACCCATCGTGGTACATTCTATAACGGAGAAACCCAACTTCGTTCTGGAAAAACAAACATGGCCGAAAACTATAATGATGAAATATTCTCGTATACTTGGGATACGCAAGCCAATTACATCAAGAATTTTGGAGATCATAGTCTGAATGCCTTGGCCTTATTCAGTGTCTATGAACAAAAGTTACAAGGCGACTATATCAATGTAGTGGATATGCCATTTGATGTAGACTGGCATAATCTTGGTTCAGGCACTGTACAAAGTCAGTCTAGCTATTATAAAAAAATCTCCATGTTATCTTATGTAGCCCGTATCAACTATGCCTACAAAGGCAAATACATGCTGACTGTATCTTCACGTTGGGACGGCAGTTCCAAATTCCAAAAAGACAATCGTTGGGGGATGTTCCCCTCAGCTGCCATGGCATGGCGCATTTCCGATGAAGATTTTATGGGATTTGCCAGCAAATGGTTAAGCAATTTAAAACTCCGTGCCAGCTTTGGCGTTACCGGTAATAATGCCGGTGTAGGGCCTTATGACACACAAGCTTTGGCAAATATTAAATATTACTATAATTACGGATCGTCTGTTGCCAACGGTTATGGTTATACCATGACGAACGCCGACCTGACTTGGGAGAAGACAACCGAAATCAACCTCGGTCTTGACTTCGGTTTCTTGAATAATCGTATCAATGGATCTATCGATATCTACAACAAAGATTCCAAAGATCTCTTGATGGAGATGGAAACCCCATTTGAACTAGGTTCCTATACAGGCTCCATTGTAAGTAATGTGGGTAAGGTGAACAATAAAGGTATAGAAATCCAACTGAATACCATCAACGTAAAGAATAAAGATTGGAACTGGGAAACAACCTTCTCTTTTGCGCGTAACATTAACTCTATCAAAGAATTGAATGGTACCAAAGAAGATTTGGTGGGTAACAAATGGTTTATCAATCACCCTATAGACGTAGTATACGGCTATAAATATACCGGAATCTGTACTCGAGAGGAAGCCCAAGCTTATGCCCAAGACCCGAAAATGAAAACCAAATTCTATGAAGGCGAGATGAAAATCTATGATAAGGATGGCAATGGTACTATTGATGCCAATGACAAAATGATCCTCGGACATTGTGCTCCGACCTGGACCGGCAGTTTCACTTCTAACCTGTCATACAAGAATATTGATTTCTCTTTCAGTATTTACACCAGTCAGGGAGGAATGGTATACTCTCCCTTCATGGCCGAATTCGTAGACTATGGACAGCGTGGCATGAATCGTCTGAACATGGATTACTATATACCGCAAGGTGCTCCGATACTAGGTGCTGATGGCTCTATAGCCTATCAGGAAGCCACTCATTACGGTAGTTATCCCTTCCCGACCAATGGTGGAAATGGTAAAGGAGGCGGTGCATACTGGCAAAGTGGTGCCAATGAGGACCGGGCACAAAATTTCGTTGATAACTCATATGTCCGAGTCAAAAACATTACTCTTGGCTATACTTTTCCACAGAAATGGATTTCAAAACTTCATATTTCCAATTTAAGAATCTACGCCAATGTATTAAACCCCTTCACTTTCACAAGTTATGAAGGATTCGACCCCGAATGGGCTGATGCACAAGTAGGTGACGGTACCGGTGGTGTCAGTTCAAGAACTTATCAAGTTGGTGTAAATTTAAAATTCTAAAATTAAATGATTATGAAAAAAATATATTTCATTATGGCATTAGGATTGGCAACTCTCTCAGGATGTTCGGATTTTCTTGACCAAAACAACAAATCTAATGTTCCATCAGCTGAATTTTATCAGACTTCGGCAGGATTCGCCAGTTTAACTAACAGCGCTTACTCCACACTGCGAGAGCTTTATAATGCCCAACCGCAATTATTCGTAGCGGGAACAGACCTGTATGCAGACGGAAAGTCACAGGGAGTAGTCATGAGCCAATATACCTTCACTGCAGATGAAGGCATTATAAAAAATTTCTATGTAAGTTGTTTTAAAGGTATTCAGCTAGCCAATAGCGTTATATCTTATGGAGACATAACGGAAGATTCCAGTGTACGACTGCAATATGTGGACGAAGCACGTTTTATCCGTGCATGGTATTATTTCCAACTAGTGCAACAGTTCGGGCCTGTAGCTTTGAACAAACAAATGTTTGACCATGCCGAAATGAGTCATGAACGTGCCAGTCTTGCAGATGTTTATAAGTTCATCATTGAAGAGTTTGAGTATCTAGCCTCTTCCGAATCCCATTTAATGGAACGTGCCAACTCCGGTGTAGGACGTGCCAATAAACGCGCAGCAACCTTTTACTTAGCCAAAACCTATCTGACTCGTGGATGGCTAGATGGCACTGATTACGAAGCCCAAGAAGAAAATATAGCTCAAAATTCAGACTTCGCAAATGCAGCTAAGTATGCCTTGGAAGCAATTAATGGCGAAATTCCTTTCCTCTCCATAGAAGAAGCTTTTGACGTAGAAAATGAAGAAAACAATGAAATATTCTGGAGCATACAGTTTAATTCGGCTGCTGTAGAAGATCCCGTAAAAGACGGTTCCTACCAACAAGCCCAATTCGGAGCTTATTTAGGTGGTTCCGAAAAACCAAGAAATAAGGCAATTGACGGTTGCTTTGCTCCTTCACTACGTCTACAGCAAATGTATAGTCGGGGTGATGCACGGTTGGAACAAACTTTTATGTTAGAATTCCATACCAGTTATTTCGACTATTACTCAGCACCGACTAGTTCTTCTATCATTTATTATTATGCTCCAGCATGGGCTACAGATGAAGATATCGCTGCCTGGAAAGCAGACGATCCTTATGGAATTAAAAAGAATACACTGGTAAGCAAAACAATAGCAGACGGTGGTATTGCTCCATCCAACGGTGCCCCAGCCACATACAAAGACCGTCGTTCACAAGACTACGGCAATGCTTGTATCAAGAAATTTGATGATTATTCAGAAACTTCTATTGCTAACCGTAATTCTACTTGCAGCATGCATGATGTGGTAGTAGCGCGCTTAGGAGAAACCTATCTGATTGCCGCCGAAGCCTATTTAAAAATGGGTAAAACAGAAGAGGCTGCACAAATGATCAATAAACTTCGTCAACGTCCAGGAACTATTCGTAAAGGATACACAACAGAAATGACTGTCACCAGCAACGATATTAATATTGATTTTATTCTTGATGAACGTGCTCGTGAATTAGCTGGAGAATATGTCCGTTGGACAGATTTGAAGCGTACTCACACTTTAGTGGAATATGCCACAAAATATAATGAAGACGGCATAAAAGAATCTGCTATGATAGGCCCTGATGGTAAATACAAGATTCTTCGTCCTATTCCACAAGCTGCCATTGATTTGAATCAAGCTAAAGTGACACAAAACCCTGGTTATTAAGTTAAAAAACATGCTGATGAAAAATTTTTTACTTATTCTTCTATACTTTATAAATAATGTATTAGTCCTGTCCGCTCAAGGTACTCCCGGTAAATGGGGAGATCAGGGCAATGGAACATACATAAATCCGATTTTAAATGCTGACTACTCTGACCCGGACGTTATCCGGGTCAGAGATAAATATTACATGATAGCTTCCGACTTTCATTTTCTAGGAATGCAAGTATTGGAATCTTCAGATATGATCAATTGGAAACTGATTTCCCAAATCTATCACCATTTTGATTTTCCCGGCTGGGATAACAACCAACAATATGCAGGAGGTTTATGGGCACCCTCAATTCGTTACCATGATAACAAATTCTGGGTCTTTTTCTGTACTCCCAAAGAAGGATTATTCATGTCAAATGCTGTCAATCCTTCAGGTCCTTGGAGCCCTTTACATTTAGTTAAGAAAGTAGAAAAATGGGAAGACCCTTGCCCCTTTTGGGATGAAGATGGTCAAGCATACCTAGGCCGGAGCCGTCATGGAGCCGGGCCTATCATTATTCATAAAATGAGTGCAGACGGTACACGTCTACTTGATGAAGGAATGACCGTATACACTGGACCTGTAGCCGAAGGAACAAAAATTTTCAAAAAAGATGGTTACTATTATCTCTCTATTCCGGAAGGAGGAGTAGGTACGGGATGGCAGACTATCCTCCGCTCAAAAAATATATATGGTCCTTATGAAAAGAAAGTAGTATTGGAACAAGGAAGTACTACGATAAACGGCCCTCATCAAGGAGCCATTGTCGATACTCCGGATGATCAATGGGCTTTTTTTCATTTCCAACATCATCATGCCTTAGGCCGTGTAGTTCATCTTCAGCCCATGCATTGGGAAAACGATTGGCCCGTTATCGGAGTAGACTTTGATAGAAATGGAATAGGAGAACCTGTATATGTATGCCAGAAACCCATTGAAAGCAAAACCATATTCGCTCCGCAAACAGATGATGATTTCTCTACCCCCAACCTATCACTACAATGGCAGTTTAATCATAATCCGACAGACCACGCATGGTCCTTATCGGCACATCCAGGTTCACTCACTCTGAAAGCATTGAAATCTTCAACCTTCAGATTGGCACGCAACACCCTGACACAAAAGATTATGGGGAATATAAGTGAAGCTACAATAGCTATGGATTTTACAGAAATAGCTGATGGGCAACGATGCGGATTAGCTTGCATGGGAAAAGAAAATAAAGTTCTAGGTATCAAGATGGAGAAAGGACAAAAATATCTATACATATCCAATGACACAACAGAAATAAGTACAACTTTCCTAAACGGAAACCAGATTTATCTACGTGTATCCATCGACATGCTCAATCAAAAGTTCCAATATTTCTACAGTACAGATAATATACGTTTTATTCCTTATGGAACTTCCTTTTTTATTCCATTCGGTTTTTGGAAAGGCGCCCGCATTGCACTATATTGTTACAACAAAGAACAGGAAGCAGGAGCAACTTCATTTCAATGGTTCAAATACAAACATGACGGACCTCAAAATAAAATAGACAATGCAGCCGAACAGATTATTTCCAATATAGCGCGTACTTCATTTCCGCATAAGAAAATAAAAGTGATCTGCCCTGATTCCGCTTCCAACCAAAAAGGTCATTCACGCCAGTTAATACAGCGAGCAATAGACTCTTGTTCTTTGGCAGGCGGAGGACACGTTATAATTTCGAAAGGAATCTATTATTTAAAGGGAAATCTAGTACTGAAAAGTGATGTCAATTTACATTTAGAGAAAGACGCCTATCTACTTTTCAGCGGTAAGGCTGATGACTTTCTTCCTGAAGTATGGACACGTTGGGAAGGTACGGAACTATATGGACATTCTCCCATGATTTATGCCAAACATGCCACTAATATAGCCATTACAGGACAAGGTACCATAGACGCCCAAGGAGGACGGGAATTTGCTTCATGGTCTCAGATAGAGGTATCAGACAGAAATCGTCTGCGTAAAATGGGAGAAAAACTAATCCCTGTCACAGAAAGGATCTTTGGGAAAGGTACTATACTACGTCCCTCTTGCATACAATTCATGGGATGTTCTCGCATTTTAGTAGAAGGTATCACCATTAAGAATTCTCCTTTCTGGACTATTCATCCTGTATACTGTGACAATGTAATAGTACGAAGCATCACCATTGACAGTCACTATCCTAATAATGATGGATGTGATCCTGAATCAACTTCCAATGTATTAATAGAAGAATGTATTTTCCGCACAGGAGATGATGCCATAGCTATCAAAGCAGGCCGTGACGCCGACGGCCGTGAAATAGGACGCCCTTCAAAAAACATCGTCATACGTAATTGTCTGTTCCAGTCTGAATGCAATGGTTTATGTATCGGCAGTGAAATGTCAGGCGGCGTGGAAAACGTATATATGGATAATATACAAATCGGAACAGTAAAGAATGCCCTTTATTTTAAATCCAACCGTGACAGAGGAGGATATATTCGTAATATACAAGTCAGCAATATTACTATAGAACGCTCAAAAGGAGCCATTCTCCGTTTTGAAACCAATTATTTCGGTTTTCGAGGTGGCAGACATGCTTCTCAATATGAGAATTTCCGCATCAGTAATGTAAAAGCTGATTGTTCCGACCACTATGCAATCTTTATGGATGGATATGAAGAAAAGCCCATAAGAAATATCGAAATAGAGCATTTCCATGTACGAAAAGCTGCTTATCCTTATTACTTAAAGTGTGCGGAAAATATCCGCCTTAAAGACACTTCCGTGAATGGAAGAAACTTGCCGGAATATCCGGAAAAGCACAAAAAACGTGTAACACTGGATATATACTAATTATGCACAAAGCCCCGACTTTCACAAGCAGGGGCTTTGTGCGTAAAAGAAAGAAGGGGTGCATTTTGACACACCTTCAAAGAATAGGAACCGGACATGTGAAAACCGCATCCGGATATGTCAGCGAAAATGCACGGTACAGAGTTGTCAGGCGTGAAGGCTGTCCCCTGCGATGCCGCTGTTTTAAAGCAAAAGGAAACAGGACGATAGAACTGAATCATAGGCTTAGACAATACAAGCGGAGAGCCAAAGAACTGCTCTGCTCTGAGAAAGGACTGAAACACAGAGGGCAGAGATGCATAGAACCGGAAGCCGTGTTCGGACAAATTAAAAACAATATGAACTACAAACGTTTCCGACATTTTGGAAAGGACAAGGTCTTCATGGACTTTGCCTTCCTAGCCATTGCCTTCAATATAAAAAAGATGTGTGCAAAACTGACAAAAAAGGGTATGAACTGGCTGATTAGACTGTTTTATGAGCTTACAACTGCTGTTTTTAGATGCTGGGAACACATAAATCAAAGAAATCTTCAAAAGATCGCAGCTTAAAGAAAGTGAACAGATTTGTATAGTGATGAACAAAAAAAGAGGTGCATCGTGCATTACGACACACCTCCATTTTTTATACTCGTCCTATCCTTCCCAATAATGCGCACTTTCCATAACAATCTTAACTGGAATGATAATATCAATGAAACTTTGGGCGAACATACTAATAAAAAAGAACTGCTTCCTCTCTTTTCCAAGGAAACAGTTCTTTAAATAGAAATATTATCTTAATTCAATGATTAGTTAAACCAACGAACATAGCAGAAGTCCTGACGATGAGGCAAATCAACATTCTTCGGGAACATACGGTATGCCACCTTGAAGCTGCCTGAGTTAGACAAACTGTGTTTAACCTGGAATGTATACAAGTTACCTTCTTTCTTAATTACTTCCATTGGTTCTACAGAATAGATATGCTCTTTACCTTCCGCATTCGTGAAAGTGGTAACCAGTTCAATACCTACTGCATCATCCAATCCCTTTTCATCTATAACATAAGTAATGATATATTCTTTTCCGCTTTCAATATTACCGCTAGCTAGCTCTTCTGTCTTTTCACATGAAACGATTTCAATGGAATCCCAAAGTTCTGCAACTCGTTCTTTCCAAGCAGCCAGTTCTTTAGCCTTTGCATAATCATTGGCTACCAATTCTTTAAAACGTTTTGCTTCTTTAGTATAGAACTTAGCATAATAATCGTCTAACTGACGTTTCATTGTATAATGAGGAGCCACCTGAGCAATAGAATTCTTGATAGTCTTCACCCAACCCTCAGAATATCCCTTACGGTTACGTGCATAATACAACGGAAGAATCTCATTTTCCAAAATACTGTAAATAGTTGCAGCATCCAATTGATCTTGATGATCTTGATTCTGATAAGTACGTTTTTCAGTTAACGCCCATCCTGCTCCTTCACGGTAACCTTCCAGCCACCAACCGTCAAGCACAGAGAAGTTAACAACACCATTCATCAAAGCCTTCTCGCCTGATGTTCCAGAAGCTTCCAAAGGACGGGTAGGAGTATTCATCCAAATATCAACACCTGAGACCAGACGCCGTGCCAACTGCATATCATAATTTTCCAGGAAGATGATTTTGCCCAAGAATTCCGGACGACGGGAAATTTCCACAATCTTCTTGATCAACCCCTGACCTGCACCATCGTGTGGATGAGCCTTACCTGCAAATAAGAACTGTACCGGATAATCAGGATTGTTCACAATCTTAGACAAACGTTCCAAATCAGTAAACAGCAGATGCGCACGTTTGTAAGTAGCAAAACGACGGGCAAAACCAATCAACAAGGCATTCGGATTAATCTTTTCCATCAGAGAAACGATACGTGAAGGATCACCTTGGTTCTTCAACCAGCTTTCACTGAACTGCTTACGAATATGGTCAACCAATTTGTGCTTCAAAGCCATACGGGTTTCCCAAATTTCTTCATCGGCTACATTATAAATAGCTTCCCAAATTTTCTCATTAGACTGATCTTCCAGGAAATTAGGAGCAAAATGCTTAGCATATAGCTTCTTCCATTCAGTAGCACTCCACGTTGGGAAATGAACACCATTAGTTACATAACCTACATGACTTTCTTCAGGGAAATAGCCTTTCCAAATTCCAGAGAACATCTCCTGAGAAACCTTGCCATGCAGCCAGCTTACACCGTTTACTTCCTGACAAGTGTTACAAGCAAATGTAGACATACAAAAACGTTCGCCTGCATCACCCGGATTAATACGACCCAAGTCCATCAAATCCTGCCAAGAAATCCCCATACGCTGTGGATAACCACCCATATATTTTCCAAACAAGCCTTCATCAAAATAGTCATGCCCCGCAGGAACCGGAGTATGAACCGTATATAAAGAAGAAGAACGAACTACTTCCAAAGCCTGGTCAAATGTCAGCCCGCTTTCTACATAATCACACAAACGCTGCACATTACACAAAGCAGCATGTCCTTCATTACAATGATAGACATCTTTCTTAATGCCCAATTTCTTCAGCAGCAACACACCACCGATACCTAACAAGATTTCTTGTTTCAAACGGTTCTCCCAATCTCCACCATACAACTGATAAGTGATAGGACGATCAAATTCGCTGTTCATTTCATTATCCGTATCTAGCAGATACAAAGGAACACGTCCTACATTTACCTTCCATACGTATGCATGAACGAAATAGTTCAAATAAGGAACATCAACTACCATCGGCTGTCCGTTTTCATCCATTACACGTTCAATAGGCAGGCTACCGAAATTCTGTGATTCATAGTTAGCAATCTGCTGACCATCCATTGAAAGGCTCTGGCTAAAATATCCATAACGATACAAGAAGCCAACACCGCACATATCTACATTACTGTCTGATGCTTCTTTCAAGTAGTCACCGGCCAAAATACCCAGCCCACCGGAATAGATTTTCAAAACATGTGTCAAACCATACTCCATACAGAAATAGGCTACAGAAGGACGTTTGCTATCCGGCTTAGCATCTACATAAGCTTTGAATTTAGCATATACATCATTCATGCGCTTTACAATCACCTTATCCTGAGTTAATGCCTCCAGCTTTTCATAGCTCAAACGTTCCAATAAAGCAACGGGATTCTGCCCCACTTCTTTCCAAGTTGCAGGATCTAAATCTCTAAACAGGTCTGTTGCTTCGTAATTCCATGCCCACCAGATGTTACGAGCCATTTCCTCCAACTTCTTCAGTTCTTCGGGAATGTGTGATTTTACTGTAACTTCCTTCCAATTAGGAGTATTCGCATTACTTACTTTGATTTTCATGTCTCTCAAATTATTTATTAATAATTAATTAGCTATTCATAACAAGCCTTTTCTGTGCATTATGCAATGCCACATCATAAGCTTCATAATAATATTTGATAAAATGCTTCCACAATGCCTTTTCAGCAATGTCCGCCGCATTTTTACGCACTGTCTTGATTGTATTTTCCGGCAATCCCGAAAATTCCGATATAGTGTCCTTTATAACATCCGCCACTTCAGAATAGTTGTAATCCGAGCGATGGATAACTTTCACACCATCTTTCAACTCACTGTATCTACCCTTCAACGAGTTTACCCACAAACCAAATCCGGCCAGATCAGTTGTTATAGTAGGTACATGGAATGCTACACTTTCCAAAGGTGTATACCCCCAAGGTTCATAATAGGAAGGATAAACACTCAAGTCATTCCCCAACACCAAATCATAATATTCCAAATTCAAGATACCATCCTTTCCATCCAGATAACAAGGTACAAATATTACTTTTACCTTAGATTCCGCCGAATTGGACATTCCCAAATACTTCATCATATCAAGTACCTGATCATGACTCATATTATGCAACCAATGTGTGATAAACGGACACTCCAACGGAGTTGTGAAATTCTCTTTGCTTTTCAAACGTTCCACCAAATCCTCACGAGGATCCCCTACCCAACCTGGTACATTAATAAATGCCAGCACCTCTTTTTTCAAATTTTTATCACGGGTCAATCGGTTCAAGGACTCCAAATAGACATTGATACCTTTATTTTTAAACTCATAACGACCGCTTGTACCCACAATAAGAGTATCATCGCTCATCGTCAAGCCAAGCAATTTATTAGCCAAATTCAACATCGCAGCACGAGCTTTCTTACGCTTGGCGGCAAATGTACGACCTTGCGGAACAAAGTCATCCTCAAACCCATTCATCAACACCACATCTGCCGGCTTGTCCAACAACTCCTTGCATTCGTTGTTGGTAATCTCACTGACCGTAGTAAAGCAATCCACATGATGCGCAGTCTGCTTCTCAATAGAATGCTTTGCCTCCATATTGAGTTCACGAGCCATCTGGTCACCATTATAAGCAAATAAGTAATCGTAAAGAGGTTTATTGTTTCCGGCGATAGACCGGCCTATAGAAGTAGCGTGAGTAGTAAAAATAGTAGCTATTTCGGGTACCGCTTTCTGCAAATAAAGGGCGCCCATACCTGTCATCCATTCATGTGCCTGATAAATGACTCTATCATTTTCGGTCAAATTGAAACGATAAAAGCTTTCAACCACTTTTCCGGCTGCATAAGAAAACATAGACGCTTCGTCGTAATCTCCATAAGCATGAAGTGAATCAACTTTGAAATCCTCCCACATCCGGCCATATATTTCATTTCTTTTAGAGAAAAAAGGATAAAAATCCACCAATATGACAATAGGCTCTCCCGGAATATTCCAGCGTCCCACACGAACTTTCAATCCGTCTTTCTTCAAAGCATGTTCACGCCATGCCGCACAAAGATTTTCATTTTCACTGAACAAAGGATTTTCCTTTCCTGCCCAAAAATCGGGTCCTATGAAAAAGACTTTGTCTTTGAATGCTTCCTGCAGTGTTTTGGCCCTGGTGGACAACACCGTATAAATTCCCCCTACTTTATTACATACCTCCCAACTTGCTTCGAATATATAATCAGGGGCTAACAATTCTTTTGCCATCTATTAACTAATCTTAATTCGAGCGCAAAGTTACATATTTTCAATGAGATAATAAAGTTTTTTTGCAACTTTATGTTATTCAGATAGTTTCTGAATTAGCATTCAATTATTTTACTCTAACAATCTTCACAAAAAAATACTGATATCGGCTACAATAATAAATATTTTTAAGGTTCTGCCTTACATTAGAATAAGAAAAGCGGCTATTTCCATAAAAACAGGAAATAACCGCCCATATAAAAAAACTAATCTGATTACGCAGCCAATGCAGATCCCATCAAGAAGGTTGCAGCCAAAGCAACAATAGCATACAATTCAGGAAAAACGGCCAAAATCAATGTATTACCAAATACATTATGTCCTTGGCCAATGGCAGCAATACCATTAGCACAAACCTGCCCCTGACGGATAGCGGAGAAAAGAGCTACAAGTCCCAAAGCAATACCGGAACCCAACACGGCAGCAGCTTGAATACCTGTAATAGCCGGAGTCAGAACACCGAAAATACTCTGGAACATGAAATAACCGGCAAAACCATACAGTCCCTGTGTACCGGGAAGTGCAGTCAACACCAAGAAGTTACCGAATGCACTATCATTCTTCTTCAATGCACCGATAGATGCATTACCTGCGATAGTTACACCATACGCACTACCGATACCTGATAAACCAACCATAATTGCAATACCTACATAAGCAATCAATAAATTCATTTCCATAATTCTTCTATTTTTTAATTTTTAAATTCTTTATTTTATCAAACTTCTCCTAAAAGGAATACTTTTCATGTCATCCAGAACTTAGCGAAATATCTGCATACTATGCTTCAGATTCTCCCTTTCTAGCTTTTCTGTCTGCACAAGGATACAACATTTATTCAAAATGACAATGCCGAAAAGGCTTAAACAGCTTTTAATTCTTTATTCTCATTCTTTAATTCTTGAAAGGCTTGTACTCCTTACCCCCTCCTTCGTAACCCGAATTCTTAAAAAACTCCACGAAAGTCAGACGCATCGGATGAACCATCGCTCCCAATATATTCATAAACATGTTGATAGAATGACCTATCAAGAAAATCAATACCATCACTATCGGACCTGCAATTGCATTATCAGGACTCATTCCAGCCGCCAGACTATTGAATACGCTGGCAAGAATACCACCCGACAGACCTAAAGCAAACAAACGCACATACGAAAGGATATCCCCCAGCAAACCGGTTGCCATATTGTAGGAATCCCACAAACCCAAACCGATATTGAGAAAAATATTCTTTCCTGGACTGTTGAGCAAGAAAATCAGCACACCGGCAAGCCCCAGAATTACCAAATGGACAGTTCCTCCCATCGGCATGGTATCTCCCAATAGGAATGCCAAAGCTGTACTTACCAATACAATAATCCATCCGATAGTTGACAATGCATATTTCAATCCGAACTGAATGGTCTGATTAGCCGCTTTCAGTATCATACCGAAAATAATCTGTACCGCTCCCAAAATCAATGAAAGATTAAACATCCATTGATTGTCCAAGAAGAACAAATCACGCATCTTATTAAAGAACGGAATATCATTACCATACAGATTAAATCCGAAAAAAGTACCTGTCAGCATACCGCAGAAGAAAGTAGAAGCACCCAAAATCTGCACCAAAGTTAAGATGGGCTTCATGGAAGCACCGACATTCTTCGCCAACATACGATAAACAGTTACTCCTAATACCATGAACAGACCATAGCCCGAATCGCCCAAACACAGCCCGAAAAAGAGCATAAAGAAAGGAGCAAAGAACGGCGTCAAATCCAGTTCATTATACTTAGGAAGCATATACAGTTTCATAATCGGTTCAAACAGACGGAAGAATCCTTTATTATTCAACTGAATAGGTACATTGTCCTCCGGCGTAGGGTCAGCAATTTCAAAGTACGCCTCCTGTTGATTCAGAAAATTAGTAATCTCCGGAATCTGCGTAGCCGGTGCCCACCCCTGTAACAACATCAATTTGTCATCCGCAGCTTGTTCAGTACTTAGCACCACTTTTGAGAATTCTATCTGTGAGCGGATATTAGCTTGTGCAACTTGCAAAGAAAGAAGTTTTTCTCCTGCTATGGCAGCTAACTTATCATCCACACTCTTCATTTGCTGTTCCAAATCTTCACATCTGGCAGCAAGCCTACTCAAGGACATTACCGGCAATTTGACCGATTCCACTTCCAATTCGGGCAACGTTCCTTCTTTGGTTATGGTAATGAAATAAATGCGTGAACCAATACGGTTAACCTCCGTAGCATAGTACGTATCCAACCATTCCTCGTTAAAGTTCTTCTCTGAGCAAATATAGAAATTCACCTGATATCCAACTTCTTGCAACCGCATAACCGACGCAGGATCGAAATCTCCCCATACCTCTAACGCGGCACGCTCTTTGTCGCAAATCTGCAACTGATGCTGCAACTGGGTTTTCTCCAGTTGTAACGCCTCCACTTCCTCCAACGCTTTCTCTCCACGGGCTGTATCCCCCTTCTGTTCTTGCAGTTCAACATTAAAACCTTGCAAAAACTTAATAGTTGAAGCATAGTGGTCGGACAGACGGATGCTCTCTTGAAGTTCGGTATTCTCCGCTGTCCCCTGCGCTTTTTCCGCCACGTGGACTACGCCCAAATCACGGATATTTTGCAGGAAACATTCATAGTCCTTATGATAAATAAGGAAAGTCAACTTCTTCATTTTTGTAATCATGCCTCCGCCTCCTTTCTTTTCTCTTGAATAGATTTCAGAATCTTCTGCGATGATTTGGACAAATTCTCTTCATCCTCCATAAATCGTTTTATCTTTCGCAGAGCGTCCTGATATCCGGGTATCTGCACTTTCTCAAAAAGATTCACTTTTTGAGTGGTCTTTTTACGCGCATGTTCCAGCAGGTTCAGTTTGGCAAGCATAAATTCCCTTTCAATAGCAGTCTGTGCCAATCCTTTCAACAAATATATTCCATCGGAATACCACTTCGGGCTGTTGAACAGACTGTAAGGACGAATGTCAAAGTCTACGTTTTCCAACAAGGGAACTCGTACACCGGCAATCTTCTTTATACCCAAATGAACATCACTCACTTTTATTAATGAAGCATCAAATTCATTCCAAAGTGCGAACATGGCCTCGTATGCCTGAATCTGTTTTTCAAGCCTTTCCTCCAACCCGGCAGCTTCTGTCTTGCATCTCTTTACTTCCATGCGGAGAGCACTTTCCTTATTTTTAATAATAGGAAGCGTACGCACACGGACCTTGAGCTGCTTCTCAAGCTGTTGTAGCGAGGTCTTGTTATATTGAAACTTTATTGCCATGTTTCTTCGTTAATTTATTGTTTTTTCCAATGCTGGTCAACCAATTCTTTCTTTATATTGACTTCTTCCGGCTTAAAGTATTTGCTGAACAATCCCCATGTAACATCCAGCATTTCAGTAGTATCCAGATTCACATCAATGGCGAGTAACTGATTAGCGTAATCTTTAGCGAATGCCAAAGTACGTTCATCATAATTAGTCAAGTCAAAACCATTTTCCATCTTAGTCTTGGCATTGGCGGCATCAGCATACAAACGTACAGCAGCATTCATCACCTGAGGATGATCCTTACGGGTTTTCTTACCACTCACCAACTGTTTCAAACGAGACAACGAACGGAACGGGTCCACGATAACCTTACCGATATCACTATCGCGACGCAGGAACAGCTGACCTTCAGTGATATAACCCGTGTTATCAGGAACGGCATGCGTAATATCACCGCCACTCAAGGTAGTTACCGCAATAATAGTGATTGAACCACCTGCGGGGAATTGTACCGCTTTTTCATAAATCTTCGCCAAATCCGAATAAAGAGATCCCGGCATAGAGTCCTTGGAAGGAATCTGATCCATACGGTTAGACACAATAGCTAACGCATCAGCATAACTGGTCATGTCAGTCAGCAACACCAACACTTTCTGATTATGTTCCACTGCAAAATATTCTGCAGCTGTCAGCGCCATATCCGGAATCAACAGACGTTCTACCGGAGGATTCTCCGTAGTATTCACGAAACTGATAATACGGTCAAGCGCACCGGCATTAGAAAATACATTCTTAAAATACAGGTAGTCGTCATTAGTCATACCCATACCGCCCAAGATAATCTTATCGGTTTCGGCACGCAATGCCACATTGGCCATCACTTGATTAAACGGTTGGTCAGGGTCAGCAAAAAAAGGAATCTTCTGTCCTGATACCAACGTATTGTTCAAATCGATACCAGCAATACCAGTCGCAATCAGTTCCGACGGCTGTTTACGGCGAACCGGATTCACAGACGGACCGCCGATAGGCACTTCCTGTCCCTCAATTTCCGGTCCCCCATCAATCGGATCACCAAAAGCGTTGAAGAAACGTCCAGCCAACTGGTCGCTCACTTTCAGTGTAGGCGACTTGCCCAAGAATACGACCTCAGCATTGGTCGGAATACCTTCCGTACCCTCGAACACCTGCAAAGTCACTTCATCACCCATGATTTTTACCACCTGGGCTAATTTCCCATTAACCATTGCCAACTCATCATAGCCCACTCCTGACGCTTTCAGCGAACAGGTTGCCTTGGTAATCTGGCTAATCTTAGTATATATCTTTTGAAATGCTTTTGTTGCCATCTCTACTCATTATAAATTAAAATTAAAAATTAAAATCAGACACTTCTCTCGGCAACCAATTCCTGTAACTGCTTCTTAAAATCCTCATACTGCTCAGATTTATATTTAGCATAGTTCATCTGTTTGCAAAGGTTGATCATCTTTTTGAAATAATCCATCACCTCAATGAAAGTATCAAACTTGAATTCCGTATGACAGATGTCGATTACCATATTCAAGATCTCCTCCTGACGTTCCATCGGAGTCACTGAATCCACTTCATCAAAAGCATCCTGTTGCAGAATCACAAAATCAATCAACTCTGATTTCCAAAAGATTACATGATATTCTACAGGTACGCCATCATCACCCAAAATATTAATCTGTTCAGCAATTTCCTTACCACGCAACAATCTTGTTTTGATTTCGTTCACCTTACCAATCCATTCACCATTAATACGTTTGGCGATATATTCCTCAAATTCCGGATATTCCAGATATTTTGAATAAGAGTCAATCGGGTTCACAGCCGGATAACGCTTCCTGTCGGCACGTTCCTGCTCCAAGGCATAAAAGCAACGGGCCACCTTTTTAGTATTCTCCGTTACAGGTTCCTTCAAGTTACCACCTGCCGGAGATACAGTACCGATAAAGGTAATAGAACCGGTCTCACCATTATTCAGATGTACATATCCCGCACGTCCGTAAAAGTTGGAGATAATAGCCGAGATATCCATCGGGAATGCATCCGGACCAGGCAATTCTTCCATACGGTTGGACATCTCACGCAAGGCCTGCGCCCAACGGGAAGTAGAATCTGCCATCAGCAAGACTTTCAACCCCATAGCACGATAATATTCAGAAATGGTCATAGCCGTGTACACAGACGCTTCACGGGCAGCCACCGGCATGTTCGAGGTATTGGCAATAATGATAGTACGTTCCATCAGCTTACGTCCTGTATGCGGATCTACCAGTTCGGGGAACTCCGTAAAGATTTCCACCACCTCATTCGCACGTTCACCACAAGCAGCGATAATTACGATATCCGCTTCCGCCTGCTTGGAGATGGCATGCTGAAGCACTGTTTTCCCTGTACCAAACGGACCGGGAATAAATCCCGTTCCCCCTTCTACAATGGGGTTGACCGTATCAATAACACGGACACCGGTTTCCAATAATTTATAAGGACGCGGCTTTTCCTTATAATTAGTCATAGCCTTCTTTACCGGCCACTTCTGAATCATGTTTACCGGAATATCTTTACCTTCTCTGTCCGTCAGAACCACTACAGTATCCTCAATAGTATAATCACCTTCAGGAACAATGGATTTCACTTTATAAGTACCTGTCAACTGAAATGGTACCATAATTTTCAGTGGCTGGAAGTTCTCATCCACCTGTCCCAACCAAGCCGATGGACCAACTTCATCACCCACCTTCACCAACGGTACAAAATGCCACACTCTTTCTTTATCCAATGGATAGGTGTATTGTCCGCGTTTCAGGAACACTCCATCCATTTTATCAAGGTCGTTTTGCAGACCATCATAATTTTTAGACAACATACCCGGACCTAGAGTCACTTCAAGCATGTGTCCCGTAAATTCGGCTTCAGCACCAACTTTCAATCCACGTGTACTTTCAAACACCTGCACATAAACATTGCTGCCTACCACCTTAATAACCTCTGCCATCAAGCGGTCTCCGCCAGTCAGAATGTAACAAATCTCATTCTGTGCCACCGGTCCGTCAACGGTAAGAGTAACCATGTTGGCTATTACGCCACTAACAGTTCCTTTTGTTGCCATATATCTTTAATCTGTTTATTATCTGAATTCTGCGGGAATCTGTATCTCGTCCTTTAATTTATCAATAATCTGACGGAACAGTTCGCTTCCCTTTTCCTTATCCATAGAAATCCAACGGCCAATCATTTCCAGTTTCAACAAAAACACGAAAATCCGCTCCACAGTAAAATAGTTGAAAAAGACAGCGTCTTCCATCCAGTTCCATTTCAACAAATCTATCTTCTTTTCCCTTTCCACTAATTCTTCAATCTCGCTGATACGGAGTACCTGCTCAAAATATTCCAGCATCTCGGACAAACCGAAATCTCGGGCATTCGATGTACGAATCATCTCACTCACATCCGTCTTGCCCACTACTACCTGAGATACGTCCATTTTATATTTACGTGCAGCTAAGGCAGCCAGTATATTATTGATATTCAAATTAAATTCAAACCAGGAGGAAACAAATTGATTACCGCAGTTCATGGCATACGCATAATAGCAGGCAGATAACATATCTTCCGCACGATAGAGTTCCTCTGCGGAAAGAGCCAAATAAGCAGTAATAAATTCATAAAGATAAGATGGGTATCTCTTATCCGGAGCATCGCCTTCACGCACCGAACTGATAAGCGCCAGCAACTCATTCTGAGAATAATTCCCCTCAAAATCTGTCGTAGCTTCCTTATCTTTCAACAGTTTCAACAGGTTAGCATTATCGAATTTCAAATAGAACAAGTCGATTAACTTCCTATCCTTTTCCGATAATTCCGAATAGATTTCCGATTTAAAATTAGCCACTGTATAGTTCAGTTTGCCATCCTCCAACGAAAGATCCGGCAAACCGGCTACCAGGCAATAATAATTTGTCATAGTCCCGTTTTAAAACAACATTTCTACTAATTGAGGACGAAGGAAATCCTTGAAATAATTTTCAAATTCCTCTTCACCGAAGTTCACTTTGTAAGAGCCGTCAGCTGGTGAGATAGTAAAAAGTGATTTCGTTCCGTTCACTTCTTCTATTCTCACTCCTTTATCCAACAAAGCTTTTGCGTTCGCTGCAAAATATTTCTTAAGTCCTTCGGCATCTGCGGTAGAGATCACGATAGATTCGTTAGCAGACCATTGGGCAGCTAATGAAACTATAAACTTATTCAGATACTCCTTATCTGCCACAAATCCTTTCACACTTTCACTGACTACCTCATTGGTCAACAAGGTAGCTATTTCGGTCTTCAATGCATTTACTGCTTGTCCGGCAAACAATTTAATTTCTGATTGTGTATTTTCGGCAGTTTCCTTGGCTGACTTCCGAGCTACAGCGAGAATAGACTCAGCTTCCTTACGGGCATCCTCTACAATCTTTGCTGCTTCATCGCGAGCACTACTGATAAGTCGCTGTGCTTCTTCATTTCCTTTTTCCACACCTTCACGATAAATCTTATCGGTAAGCTCCTGAATTTTATTTTCCATATTCTTAGAAGATATTTTTTTGAGTTTAACACTTTCTTTCTTCAATAAATTCAAAAAGAATAGCCCAAAAGTACAAAAATCAATGATAGAAAAAGAATTTAATGATAGAATTTACACTAAAAGTACTGCAAAAAGAGAAAAATATACCATATTCATGTTACAGAACATAGGATTATTTCCGTTACTAGACTCCGCCACATGCGTGCATATACAAAAAAAGCCTCCGGAACTTCTTCAAGTCCGGAGGCTTCAATCAAAAACGGCAGCTACCTACTCTCCCACTGTGACGCAGTACCATCGGCGTGACAAGGCTTAACTTCTCTGTTCGGAATGGGAAGAGGTGGAACCCTTGTGCTATAGCCACCTGAATAAGGTTGACATATTGTTGAGCTGTTATCGTAATTTCATTCTGTAGTAAAAACCAAAGGTATACACCATCCGACATATAAGGAAAGTGGACGGGCAATTAGTAATGCTCGGCTTTGATGTCTCCATCTTTACACCTGCATCCTATCAACGTCGTAGTCTACAACGACCCTGAGAAATCTAATCTTGTGGCCGGCTTCGTACTTAGATGCTTTCAGCACTTATCCGATCCAGACTTAGATACCCGGCAATGCACCTGGCGGCACAACCGGCAAACCAGAGGTCTGTCCAACACGGTCCTCTCGTACTAGTGTCAGAGCCACGCAAATTTCATACGCCCACGATAGATAGAGACCGAACTGTCTCACGACGTTCTGAACCCAGCTCGCGTGCCACTTTA
>OLVS01000321.1_pt1 | contig 28085 bp, 22 predicted proteins | sample 1644121 | NCBI WGS metagenome assembly OLVS01 (sample SAMEA103958121, study PRJEB25191) | human gut metagenome
GGCTCATGCAGGAAGCCGGTTATGAAATCAAGACCGGCAAATACATCTCCTTCCGTGCTGAAGGTCAGGAGCGGTTTACCCGGTCTAAAACTATCGGAGAGAACTACACCGAGGAACGCATCAAGGAGCGGATTGCCGGACGGACGCCCCGAAGAAGTCAGATACAAGCCACGCCGAAGGGCATCTCTCTTATCGGAGATATTCAGGAGCGGATCAGGCTCATCGACAGCAAGGGTTACGAGCATAAAGCAAAGCTCACTATCCTCAAGGAAGCGGCACGGACACTCAACTATCTCACGGAAAACAACTTGCTCCAATACGCCGATCTTGAGAAGAAGGTCGAGGACGTTCACAGCTCCTATGACCGCACCGGCAAGGAACTGAAAAGCGTTGAAGCGCGACTGCGGGAAGTCCAGCCGCTTATCAAGAACATCTCCAACTACCAGCGCCTCAAACCCGTGTATGATGCCTTTCAGAGAGCGAAAGACAAGCCGAGCTTCAAAGCAAAGCACGAAGCCGAGCTTGTGATTTTTGAGGCGGCGCGGAGTACATTGCTTGCCATGCAGGGAGATGAAAAACTGCCGAGCTTGAAGACGCTGCAAGCGGAACAGCAGAGGTTTCTCGACGAGCAGCAGCGGCTCTACGATGAACGTGCGAAGCTCAAAAAGGAAGCAAGGATCATCGACACCATGAAGGCAAACGTGGATGACTTCCTCAAGCCAGTTTCGGAAAGAGAACAAGAACAAAAACGAAATAATCAGATAGAATGAAAGAGAACGCCTGTGCCGAGCAAAGACGGCACAGGCGTTCTCTCTGATAATAACGAGTATCGCGCTTAAATGCTGAGTAATTCCTGCAAAACGGTCATATTCATCCGAAATATAAGAGACTCTATTGAATAGAAGCCCGACTTGTGCTACAATGTAAATTAAGTTTATTCTACATACTTTGCTGAGGTGAAAAGCATGAAAGCAAGCTACAAAAAATTGTGGAAGCTGCTCGTTGACAAGGAAATGAGCAAGGGCGATCTTCATAAAGCATCGGGGCTTTCGTCCAGCACGATGACCAAGCTCAGAAAGGGCGAAGATGTGTCAATGGAAGCTCTGAGAAAAATCTGCATTTGTCTCGGCTGTAATATCGGTGACATCGTGGAATTTGTAGACGAAAGCAAGTAAGAGTCCGCTTTATAGGACAGCCAATATGATATGATAACAGTGAGCTTGGGAGACCGGCTCGAATGGAGAAGTGAATGGAACGATCTCTGATTTATAACGGAACGATCACGGCGGAACAGTTCCTCTTCTATGAAATCCGCATTGCATCGAAATATTACCTCGACGGGACGTCCGTGGAGGACGCTATCGAAGAAATCAAAAAGAACAATCTGTTTCAATACCCGACCGAGCGGCTTGTTGCCCGTATGGTGCGAAGCTGCTATAAGCGACTGGACGCATTAGACGATGAACAGCTTCGGCAGGAATTATCATCGGCTCCGCCTGAGATTGCAAAGCAGATCAACCTCTATGCCATGATGCGCTACAACCGCATTGTCTGGGACTTCATGGTCGGCGTGATCGGAGAAAAGTTCCGGAGTCAGGACTTCGAGTTTTCGCGGAAAGACCTGAATGTCTTCTTCTCCCACTTGCAGGAGCAGAACGATGATATTGCCGGATGGAGCGAGACAACGGTCAATAAGATCAAGCAAGTGCTGACGAAGATTTTAGTTGAGGTTGAGATCCTTGACACCTTCAAATCCACGCGGCTCAATCCGCTGTTCCTCTGCGAAGAACTGGAAGAAGGCATCCGTAGAAATAACGATCTCGAAGCACTCGCAGCTTTTAACTGCTTTAGATAGGAGGCTCTGGCATGAGTGACATCAAGCAAGAGTTAGATAAAATCAGAGGACGTATTTCCGAACCAAGTTTTCTGAAAAACGAAGGCTTGAGCAACGAGGTTGGCATTCATGTGTTCTGCTATGATCCGGCAGACGAGTTAATCGTCAGAGACTTCGTTTCCCGGCTGAAAGCGGAGAGCGGAACGCCGTACCACATTAAGGAATGCGACCTCTATGAGATTTTTCTCAAGCTCTTGGAGGACAAGCGCGTTCTGAAATCCGTGGACGGGCTGGAAGAAAAACGCGGAAAGGAATACCTTCTCAAGCAGCTTCAAAAGATCGCAACGCCGGAGGCACTTCTGGAATACATGAAGTATGAGCCGCATGAGTACGGTGATGTTCTCTTCCTGACTGGCGTGGGAAAAATCTTCCCGTTTATGCGCTCTCATAAAATGCTGGACAGTATGCAGCATCTCTTTGCGGACATCCCCATCGTCATGTTCTATCCGGGATCGTTCAACGGGCAAGACCTCGGATTGTTTGGAAAGTTTCTGGACGGACACTACTACCGGGCATTCAACCTTTTGTAATTGGAGGAAAGCGGCATGAAAATACAAAGTATATTCCAAAAGGACATTGACCGCCCTATCAACGGCGTTGTTAAGGTCATGCAGGATGACCAGCAGAGCTTAAAGGATGAACTGAGTGAATACATCATCACGAAGGAACTACGGCGTCACTTTGCCACATTCTTCGATAACTACGTCAAGGCGATTGATACCCCGACCGATAAGATCGGCGTCTGGATTTCGGGCTTCTTTGGCAGTGGTAAATCTCACTTCCTGAAAATGCTCTCCTACCTTCTCTCCAACAAAGAGGTGGACGGCAAACACGCCTTTGATTACTTTGCGGACAAGTTTGATGATCCGATGATGTATGCGACGGTGCAGAAATGTGTCCGCATTCCCACGGAGTCTATCCTGTTCAACATCGACATTGAGGGACCAATCAACAAGGACAAGACCGCCGTGCTGCGCGTCTTTGCGAAGGTATTCTACAATCACTGCGGCTTCTATGGCGAAGACCTCAAGGTGGCGAAGCTGGAACGCTTCATTGATAAGCAGGGCAAGACGGATGCTTTCCGCGCTGCCTTCAAGGAAGTCAACGGGGAAGAGTGGGTCAACGCCCGTGATTCCGCCGCCTTCTTCGAGGATGATGTGGTTGAGGTTTTGCAGTCTGTTCTCGGCATGAGCGAGACAGCAGCCCGCAACTGGTTTAACGGCGAAGAGAACGCCGACATGAGCATCAAGCAGCTCGTCTCCGAGATCAAGGAGTATGTGGACAGCAAGGAAGGCAACTTCCGCCTTCTGTTCTGCGTGGATGAGGTCGGTCAGTACATCGGTGACGATGGCGATCTGATGATGAATCTGCAATCGCTGGTGGAAGAGATCGGTGACAAATGCCGGGGCAAAGTCTGGGTCATGGTCACAAGTCAGGAAGCGATTGATTCCGTCGTGAAAATCACCGGCAACGACTTCTCCAAGATTCAGGGACGCTTCAACACTCGTCTGAGCCTGTCTTCCTCGTCCGTCGATGAGGTTATCAAAAAGCGTGTTCTGGCGAAGACAGAGGACGCAGATCACCTTCTGCAAATGGAGTATGAGAAAGAGGCTTCGGGCTTAAAGAGCCTGTTTGCCTTTGATAACCCTATCCTCGACATCAAGGGCTTTACCAGCGCAGCGGAGTTCAGCGCGACCTTCCCCTTTGTGCCGTATCAGTTCATCGTCATCCAGAAGGTTCTCGCAGAGATCCGCAAGCACGGAAACTCCGGCAAACACCTTTCGGGCGGTGAACGCTCCATGCTGTCCGGCTTCCAAGAGGCGGCGCAGAAAATTGAAAACAAGGATGAAAACGCTCTTGTGCCGTTCTATCAGTTCTATGACACGGTACATACCTTCTTGGAGAGCGCCATCCGCCGGGTCATCGACCGCTGCCAGAATGCGGCGGATGCCCACGACGGCTTGGAACAGCAGGACGTGAACGTCCTCAAACTGCTCTACCTCGTCCGTTACATTGAAGACGTCAAAGCGAACATCGAGAACATCGCCATCCTGATGATCGACGATATTCACACCGACAAGATTGCCCTCCGTGCATCCATCACGGCTTCTCTGGAACGCCTTCTGTCTCAGAACTACATCTCCCGCAATGGCGATACCTACGCCTTCCTGACGGATGAGGAACAGGATATTGCCATCGACATCAAGAATACGCCGGTTGACAGCGCACAGATCGTCCAGAGTATTTCTCAGACGGTCTACGGCGAAATCTATCCGGCAAAGAAATATAAATACGGCAAGTATGACTTTGCCTACGATCAGTACGTTGACGAGACGCTGAACGGCGCGTCCACTGGCGGAATGCGGCTTCGCATCGTCACCGTGGCAAGCGACCTCTACGGCGTTGGAGATCAGCGGCTTATCATGGACTCTCAGGTCAACAACGAGGCAATCGTCGTTCTCTCGGCAGACACGCCCTACTTTGACGAGCTGGAACAGGCGATGAAGATCCGCAAGTATGTCAAGCAGCGGAACGTGTCGCAGATGCCAGAGAGCATCCAGCGGATCATCCGCGACCGCAACGACGAGGCACGGAAGCTGGAAAGTCACGCAAGAAGCCTGATCGAGAAAGCTATCGTCGAGGGCAAGTTCTATGTTCACGGCGAAGTCCTCGACCTGAAATACGGCTCTGCGAAGGACAAGCTGGACGAGGCGATGAAGAACCTTGTTGAGAGCGTCTATTCCAAGCTCAACATGGTCAATCAGTTTGTGGACAGCGACGCCGATATTCTTGCCATCCTCAACGGCGCATACGAAGAAGTCGGCTTCACCGGACTGGGCACGAACAACGAAGACGCCCTCAATGAGATCAGTCAGTGGTTGGAGCTTCAAAATCAGAAGATGCTCAGTACTTCGATGGGCGATGTGCAGCGCCGGTATCAGGCGATCCCCTATGGATGGAAGGAAATCGACATTGCAGCCCTGATTGCCCGTCTGATCATCCAGCAGAAAATCCAGATCAACTATGGCGGTGCGGTTGTCGGCAAGGAAGAACGCCGCTTGGTGGACTTCCTGCGCAAGAAGACCGAGATCGACAAAGCCATCGTTGTGCGGCGCATTGCCCCCTCCGAAGAGCTGATCCGCAAGAGCGTCAACTTCCTGCGGAACTATCTGGGCGCGATGGACATTCCCTCCGATGAGGATGGGTTGATCCGCTTCGTTCTGAATACCTTTGAAACCAAGCAGAGCCACTATCAGAAGCTTCTTGACGAGTTCTACTCCAAAGAGCGTTACGCCGAAAAGGAAACCGTCACCGCTGCCCGTGACTTGATGAACGACGTTCTGAGCCAGCGCAAGGACAATGTTGCATTGCTCAAACGGATGGTGCAGCGGCAGGACGATCTTCTCGATTCCGCCGAGGATATGGAAGGCGTGGAGATGTTCTTCAAGGCGCAGCGGACGGTGTTCGACGATGCTAAGAAGCGCCTCGCCGGCATTCTCAAGGAAAAAGACTACTTCGCAGCGGATGCAGACACGTTGAACGTCATCAGCACGATGTCCACAATTCTTGCCATGCAGAAGCCCTATTCCCGCATCGGAGAGCTGCCGGAGCTTGTCCGGAAGGTCAAGACCGCTTACGACAGCTTGCTGGATATGAAGCGTGAGGAGGTTGCCGAGAACATCCGTCAGTGTATGCAGGATGTTCATCAGCTTGCAACCGAGGCGCGGGACGCCGGGGCGTTGCTCCGTCAGGCGGACGATCATTTCGTGAACAAGCGCGAGGCAGCAAAAACGGCAACCTCCCTCACCGAACTGGACGCCATGATTACGCAGCTTCTTAATTACAAAGACACGATCTGCCGCCGTATGGAGGTCATGTCTGCCTCCCGTCAGCAGGAAGCGCAGAAGCCCGCGCCTGCAGCACCGGCAAAGCCCGGAATGCCCGCGCCGAAGCCCCCGAAGATCATGACCGTGCGCCGGTACGACCTCTGCTCGGTCAAGCGTCTGCAAAGCAAGGAAGATATTGATAAGTACGTCGAGGCGATCCGCGAAAAGCTCATGAAAACGCTCGAAAGCTGCGACGGTGTGCAGATCAACTAAAGGAGCATAGAAATATGAACAAGAACGCAATTCAGAAGTTTGCGATCTGGGCGCGGAACGAGCTGATCGCTCAGGTTTCCCAACGTGCCTATCAATATGGAATTGACGAGTCCGGTTTTGGTGACGCTTCTGCGGACACGCTCAACGGGCGTCTGTTGACGGCGGAGGAAAAATCCCAGCGGCAGGAACTCATCAAGCAGATCAAGGAAAAGGGTTATAAGCAGGTTATGGAAGAGGTTGCCTACACTTGGTTCAACCGCTTCATCGCCCTGCGCTTTATGGAGGTCAACAACTATCTGCCCTCCCATATCCGCGTGTTCTCGGACGCATCCGGCGCATTCAAGCCGGAGATCCTGAACGATGTGCTGCATCTTGATCTGCCGGGACTGGATAGTGGCAAGGTGGCGGAGTATATCGAGAGCAACGACACCGAAGCTCTCTATCGCTATCTGCTGCTGACGCAGTGCAACGCCCTGAACAGTGCGCTTCCAGTCATGTTCGAGCGGATGGGCGGCTACACGGAAATGCTGCTGCCCAACAACATTCTCCGTCAGGATAGCGTTCTTGGTCACATGGTTTCCGACATTCCCGAAGAGGACTGGCAGGATGCCGTCCAGATCATCGGCTGGCTGTATCAATATTACAACACCGAGCTGAAAGACGATACCTTCGCCCAGCTCAAGAAGAATGTCAAGATCACGAAAGAGCGCATCCCTGCCGCCACGCAGCTTTTCACGCCGGACTGGATCGTCCGCTATATGGTGGAAAACTCCCTCGGCAGACTTTGGCTGGAAGGTCACCCAAACGCCGAGCTGCACGACGGCTGGAAATACTATCTGGACGAAGCCCAGCAGGAGCCGGAGGTGGAAGCGCAGCTTGCAAAGCTCCGCGAGGAATACAAGACCATCAAGCCGGAAGAGATTAAGGTCATCGACCCCTGCATGGGCAGCGGTCATATCCTTGTCTATGCCTTCGACGTGCTGATGCAGATTTATACCTCCGCCGGTTGGGATCAGCGCGAGGCGGCGCAGAGCATCCTCAAGAATAACCTCTTTGGGTTAGACATTGATGACCGCGCAGCGCAGCTTGCCTATTTTGCGGTCATGATGAAGGCGCGGCAGTATGACCGGCGTTTGCTCACGCGCGGCATTCAACCCCATATATACGCTTTTGTGGAGAGCAACAGCATTACAACCGCGCCGCTTCACGATATGGGTATTACACTTTCGCAGGATGAGTATGATACTGCCGTGAAACAAGTGTTACGTCTGCTGGATGAATTGCGAGATGCAAAGGAGTACGGCAGTATTTTGACGGTAACGCCTTGCGACTGGGATTTGCTGCGGCGTTTCGCCGTCCCGAGGACAGAAGATGAGGGCGGGCAGCAGTTGTTGGGAATCCACGGTGAGCAGATTGCTGCACCGCTTCTTCAAAGACTTATCAATATTGGCGAAACACTATCTCAGCAGTACGATGTGGTGGTGACAAATCCGCCGTATATGGCAGTCAGCAACGCCGGTGCGAAGGTCAACGACTATGTAAAGAAGAACTTCCCGGACAGCAAAGCAGATCTGTTCGCCGTGTTTATTGAACGCTGCGGGCAGATGGCGAAAAAGAACGGCTATCAGGCGATGATCACGCAGCACGCTTGGATGTTCCTGTCCAGCTTTGAGAAGCTGCGCACAAAGCTGCTGGCGGTCGATATTGTCAATATGGCACATCTCGGTGCAAGAGCCTTTGAAGAGATCGGCGGCGAAGTGGTACAGACCACATCGTTTGTCATCCGCAAGAGCCATATTGCGGACTATAAGGGTGAGTATTGCCGCCTGATCGAGCCGACTTCTCAGCAAGGGAAAGAGGATATGTTCCTTGCTGGTGAGAACCGGTATGCGGCAGAGCAGTCTAACTTCTCCAAAATCCCCGGTTCTCCGGTGGCGTATTGGGTGAGTGATGCAGTTATTGCAGTCTATAATAAGGCAAAATTACTGGGTGATATAGCTTCGCCTCGCACTGGCATGACAACGGGCGATAATAATCGTTTCCTACGTCTGTGGTCTGAAATTGAGATTTCTAAAGCCAAGTTTGATGCCAAAGATGCGAGTGACGCAGTCGATTCTGGAAAAAAGTGGTTTCCCTACTGCAAAGGCGGCGGTTATATGCGTTGGTACGGATACAACGAATATCTGGTCAACTGGGAAAATGATGGCTTTGAAATAAAGAACAATGTAAAGCCCAATGGATTAAAGGCGGCGAGTGTTCGGAGTGAATCACTCTATTTTAAGAAGCTGATTACATGGTCGGCAGTGACATCAGGCAGCTTCTCATGCCGCTTATGTGAAGGCGGTTCTTTGTTCGACTCTGGTGGGTCAAGCATTGATGTACATGGTGAAACGCTTTATATTTTAGCAATCTTAAATAGCGCAATAGGTCAATTTTATCTTGACATAAGCAATGCAACAATAAACTACCAACCTGGAGATATTGCAGGGATTCCAGTGGCTTTTCCTGATGGAAATGAGCCAACTCAGCAGATTGAAGAATGTGTGCAAATGGCTCACGAAGATTGGGATTCTTACGAAACCTCGTGGGATTTCAAGCGGAATCCGCTGGTGTGAGGCGGGACTTGGAAGACTATGGCAATGTTCGGACTAACCACATGTGAGGTCATCCATAATTACTTAAGGTCGCCCACATCTCCTCCTTTTGCAGCTATATCGACTTCGACGACAGTGTGAAGGTAAGCTATGAGAAGTTGAGGTTCGGGTGGTGCGAAAAAGAATCGAGTTGCTAATGGGAATTAAGTAAAAACGAATGAAGGGAAGAAAATGAAAATCAATCATCTTGAGTACGTTGTACTGCCAGAATACAGTTCGATTTTTGGGCATGAGTTGAATGACGAAGATATGATACACCTGTTGTCAGGCATAAGCTGTCAAAAAGCTATTGCCATTCTTTCGCGTTTTGCTTCCCTCCACATTGCAATTTGTCAGCAAAACCATGACGCAATCCGTCTGGATTGGCAGCTTAGGGTGATTCATTCAAAACACATACGAGAAAATGGCGGGAAGTGGCATGATTATAATCGTTGCAAAACTCTCATGTGCCAACAGTCTATTTTTGAACTTGAAAAATGGGCATTATTATACTGTCCGATAGAAGACAGTCTTAGTCCAATAGTGTTGCCAGATTTGATGCTTGTCATGGATGCACTTTTAGCTGTGAATGATCGACTTCCTAAGGATGAAGTTGAGGGCCACGAAGCAGAGTATCTGTACTTGACGCTCTATCACAATACGCATAAAAACATAAAGGATCAAATAGCACGGGCGTTTTACATTTTCTCAATCCTTGCAAAGAAAACGCCTCAAATGGAAAAAATTCTGACGAGTTATGAAAGACAAAGAGGATTCGCTTTGGAAGATCGTCTTGCTGTGCTTTTTAATTCACTCGCAAATGTGATTCCGCAGTTTACGATTGAGGATATGTTCAAAAATAAACTCTGCATCAATGCAGAAAACTTTGATGCTAGAGGTTTAGCCCCGGTATATGATAAAATTATCCAAACTGTCTGTGCAAACTATGTCGATGCGCAAAGCAGCGCTCACAAAACCAAAAATCAAACGTGGAATTTCGAACCATTTTATCGCTATCCTTTTGTCAAAATTGGAAACTTGCAGTTTGCGTTTTCCGAGGCAACCCTTGTATATCAGATGTGGGAAGGTACGTACTGGGATGTTCGCTACACATTCAAAAATGACGGCGAGGAATTTATGACTCTATTCGGACTACCATTTGAGCAGTATGTGAGAGAGATAACAGAAGCATCGGTCAATAATTCTAAAGGTAAAGCAAGGTTCCTAAATGAATTTCTATATATGTACAAGGGCAAGAGCCGAGCATCAACTGACTGCTACTTCCGTATCGGCAACACATTGATTGCCGTCGAAGCAAAAGCGAAGAGCCCACATTCCCGCACATTAACCGGACTCAATCGAGAAGCTATCGACGCGGAAGTCAAGGAACTAATGTTTTGTCCGACAAAACAGGTTTGCGATCGGCTTAAAGAAATCTGCTCTGATGATAACGATATAATCGAAAGTACGGCTGAATTCTTCGCTGGAGTCGAGCGCACCATAGTTTTAGCTGTATGTATGGAAAAAGTATAACCAATTGGCGAATTGCTTTTCGAATTTGATTCTTTGATTCGTCCTGAGATTGGTGAGACAACCATCGTTGCATATCATTGTATTAACATCGAAGAATTTGAATCTATTTGCAATTTAATTGAGCTGTGCCCAGATGAATTACCTGAGATATTTGTTAACTGGTTTGTAGAGCAAAGAAAAGACATTCGTAGCGCAGTTGTATTGGCAAACTACCTGTCAAGTTGCGAAAAGCCAAATTGTTGCTCATATTATATTTCGAAGCTCTTTAATGAATCCATGAAAGAGGTTTCATTAAAAACGTTTGGCGAAGACATAACGCCCAAACTCAATCTAACATAATTTGGAGGAACCGAATATGGAAAGACTGATTTCCGTGAAATATGTTGCGACCCCACAGCACAAAAGCAATCTCCGCAACATCCGCGGAACCTTTGCCGCCGAGGGTATGACGATCAGCAAATCCACCCGCAGTAACCTTGACCGGATCGCCAGCGAGCAGACCAGCTACCAGCAGGTCTTGACCGAGCTGCGGGCAAAGTACGAAAAGAGCTTTTAAGTTGAATCTGTTGGTACGAGGTGCATAATGGCTGTTTTGGAAAATATAATCGCTTGGTGCAATACAAATAATGGTTTTGTGTCTGCGGTGCTGGCTTTAATAACTGCATTAGCTGCAATATTTATACCAGTGCATATTGCCAGAAAGCAGAACAAGATAGCACTGTTTGAAACAAACCTTAAATGCTATGGGAGCCTCATCTCCATCAAGTGTTTTTGCGAGTTTATATCAGGCTTTACAACATTTGCGGATAACCCTGACCCCAAGGCAGAAGTACATAGCCCTATCGAGGTTTGTAAAAACAAATATCTTGAAATTCACGATCTTCTTTCAAACGAAAAGGCAATGTCACAAATTCGTACCTCTACCTTTTGGAAAACTACATTTACAAGAGACTGCATCAACCATGACCGTGAAGCTATTTGTAGCGGAGCATTTTTAACAAAAGCAACTGCGTTTGATGCTGCGGAGAAAATTGGGAAAGCATTGCACGAATTTGTCGTTGCCCTGTTTGACTCAGGAAAACCGGAAGTTATCGCAGAAAAACGTGATGAATTTACCAAAAACAGTGCTGAAATTAACAACCTTATAGATGCTCTGAGGAAAGAACTTGAAATATAACAGTTAGAGTTTATCAGCCGGAGCGCGCGCAATACGAAGGAGAAACGCTATGCCATATTTAGAAACTGTCCAAGAGATTCTGGATGATGGCACATCGCTTAGCACAAACTTGGTACTATCTTGGAACGAACTTAGAACCAACTTGCGTGTAACTTGCAGGAAACTTGCGACTAACTTGCAACCTGACACGCAAGATCAGTATTCAAGTTGTAGGAGGAATTATTGATATGGGAAAACTGATTTCCGAGAAATATGCTGCGACTCCGCAGCACAAAAGCAATCTCCGCAACATCCGCGGAACCTTTGCCGCCGAGGGCATGACGATCAGCAAATCGACCCGCAGCAACCTTGACCGCATTGCCAGCGGCCAGACCAGCTACCAGCAGGTCTTGTCCGAGCTGCGGGCAAAGTACGAACAACCCCTCAGTCACCTTCGGTGACAGCTCCCCTTTCAGGGGAGCCTTGGATGCGCGTTGCCCAAAGCCTCCCCTGAAAGGGGAGGTGGCGCGTAAGCGCCGGAGGGGTTACTCCCCAAATACGGAAGCAACGCACACACCGGAGTGGTTCCACAGGAGGACGAGCCATGAACCACGAATTCTTCACCGGCTACAACGCCGAACTGAAAGATCGCTCCCGGCAGCTGCGGAAAAATATGACGCGGCAGGAGCGGCATCTCTGGTATGATTTCCTGCGAGATTATCCGGTCAAGGTCTATCGTCAGCGCAGCGTTGACTGGTTCATTGCCGATTTTTATTGCAGCCGCGCACATCTTGTAATCGAAATAGACGGCGGGCAGCGCTACACGTCAGAGGGGCAGGCATACGACACGGAACGGAGCGCAGTTTTACAGAACTACAATCTGACGGTCATTCGCGTGAGCAATGCAGACGTCGATCAAAATTTTTCCGGTGTTTGTGCATTCATTGATCGCCGGATCAAGGAGGAACTTTCAAAATGGGACGACTGATTTCTGAGAAATATGCTGCTTGGCAAGCCGAGTGCGAAGCCCGCTTCCAGCAGCTTAAAAAGAACGAAGAAGAACTTAATCGCATTTTTATTGACATTTACGGTTTGCAGGACGAATTGACGCCGGATGTGGCGGACAAGGATGTGACGGTGCATCGCGTGTTTGACAGCAAGGACGATGTACCGGAGTCTATGAAGGGCAGCAACTATGTCCGCACCATGCGCGATGAGATCGTCTCCCTCATCTCCTATGCCGTGGGATGTATGTTTGGGCGCTACTCTCTGGATGTGGACGGACTTGCCTATGCGGGCGGCGAATGGGATGCCAGCAAGTACAAGACCATCATCCCGGACGGCGACAACATCATCCCCATCTGCGATGACGAGTATTTTGACGATGACATTACCGGGCGTTTTGTGGAGTTTGTCCGCAAGGTCTATGGCGATGATACGCTGGAAGAAAACCTCAAGTTTGTTGCCGATGCGCTCGGCGGCAAGGGTACGCCCCGCGAGGTAATCCGCAGCTACTTCCTGAATGACTTCTATGCCGACCATCTGAAAACCTATCAGAAGCGTCCGATCTACTGGCTCTTTGACAGCGGTAAGAAGAACGGTTTCAAGGCGCTGTGCTATATGCACCGCTATCAGCGTGATCTTCTCGCCCGTCTGCGCACCGACTATGTACATGAACAGCAGGAGCGTTACCGCACCCAACTTGCCCAACTCGGTGACGCCATTGACCGTGCCAGCGCATCCGAGCGCGTGAAGCTGACCAAACAGCAGAAGAAGTTCCAAGATCAAGCGACCGAGCTGCAAAAGTACGAGGAAAAGGTTCACCACCTTGCCGACCAGAACATCGAGATCGACCTTGATGACGGCGTGAAGCATAACTACGAACTGTTTGCCGACGTGTTGGCGAAGATTAAGTGAGGCGGTTGAGCATGGTCAAGAGCGAATTAGATATGCTGCAATCCTTCATTGATGAACTTTCCAGCGCACTTTCTGCGTCTCCGCAGGACGAGGAATGCTTGTATGATATACTCAATCGAGCGAACGCATTATATGGTGATTATGTGCCTGAAATCGCAGAGCAGCGAGAAGAAATCATGCAGTTTCACGGGCTGCTGTCTCGAAACTGCAACGCAATTCTCGCACTGCTCAAACGAGAACTCATAAAGCAGACAGATAACTTTGAAGCTGGCATTATGCCGCTGACCTATTCCCAGCTCTCTGTCTGTCCAGCAGCACAGACTGTGTATAAAAGCGGCATCACAAAATATGCTGAAAAGAAGTTCGACAGAAATGTGCTGGATGACATGAGGCTTTCGTTAGAGCTTCTGGTGAAACAGATTCTCGGCAATGGGAAAAGTCTTGAAAACCAGACATCAGAATTAGGGACGAAACTCAGCGGCTATCACACGGAGCTTAGGAACCTCGTGATAAAAACCGTCGATTATCTTTGCAAGTATCAAAATCACTATGTAAAGCATAACGACGCGGTGAATCCAGAGGAAATTGACTACATAATTGAGCAAACAAGCGCAACGATCAATTTCCTTATCAAAGTCAAGTAAAGGAGTAGTGGGAAAATGTTTGGGAACGGTATGCAGAAAAACGAACTCCCTTTGATTATCGTCTGCGACGATAAGGATATGGTCTATGCCAATTATCTGATTCAGCTTATCGGACAAAAAGATGATGCCGGAGACAGCATTGTCGGCGTTGAGGATGACAGTGTTTCTGCTGCGATTTACACAGTAAAAAACTACAAGGACAATCTGCCGCAGATTCCATCCACGCAGCACATCCTTTTTATTGGGCAGACAAGCGTTGCCAAGGAACAGAGCAAAACAATTCCAGATGCGTTCAATAAGCTGGGAATGCACTATGGCTGGCTTGGTAAGCGGGCTGTACTGTATGTAGATGATACTACGAGCGATTGGATGAAGCTCAAGGATAGCAAAAAGCACTACACCGAGTTCTGGCAGTTCAGCAAGGATCGCGGCATGACACATCCTGATGCACTGGCTGAATATGCAAAGAAGCTCAGCGGCGGTTTCGTAGACAAGATCATGCCTGTCGTTGTAGGTGCGCCTAAGATGCTGATTGACCGTAGCAAGACGGTAAATGCAGTCAAAGCGCAGCAGTATAAAACGCTCATCAAGGTTTTCTATGAGGATGGCTTGAGATCCTTTGTGGAGGGATAATTTATGGATGCCTTTGAGGAAGGCTATGCCTTTTTTGAAAAACAAGCTGGTGTTCAGTATGCCGGATATGAAGGCGGCGTCTATGTCGATCAGATTGACGCAGAAATCGCCAAACTCATCCGCGACCTGAACGCATTTGAAGGCTTCAAGACAAAGCCGGATGCCCTCAAGGGAGATATTGCTGAGTTCTGGCACGCGAATACCTTTAACATCAATGCAACCGCCCGTGATACTACGAACAGAGCTTTTGTAGATAGAAGCCATGACTTTGCCTCTGCTGACATAAGTAGCAACTTTGAAAAACTCTTCGGCTTGAAATACTATAAAACCGGGGCTGACAGCGCAAAGCAGCAAGCCAAAAGCGTTTTCGAGCGTTTCAACGAGTACAAATCAGCCGGAGGCAAAGACCCATTGAATGTGTTTCTTGAAAAGCGGGGCTTTACCGATGATTCCGTTCTCCATGACCCAATTTACTGCGGTCAGGTGCGTGTAATCCCAGCGGATCAGCTAAAAGAGGCTTGTGCTTGGCTGAGGCAGAAGATTGCAACTGAATCGACAATTCGTCCTGAGCAGATGGAGCGGTATCAAGACACGCTCAGAATGCTGTCAGACCGACTGAGGGATGGTCAAGGCACAGAGTCCATTCCTCTGACCGAGGCAGACGCAAAGGCTTTGGCTGTACTGGCTAAAGAAGGCGATATATCCGCCGAAAAATTGAAACTTCTCGGTGTCTCTGCTGATGAAGTGATTCACTTCGAGTACCTTGCCAAGCAAGCATTCAAGTCAGGACTTACCGCTGCAACAATTTCTGTTGTTCTGAATGTTGTGCCGGAGATTTACAAGGCAATCGACCATCTTATCAAGAGCGGAGAATTGGACGAGAAACAGTTTCAACGTATAGGCTTTGCCGCTCTCCAAGGTGGTAGTGAAGGGTTTGTCCGAGGCAGCGTTTCCGCTGCAATTACTATTGCTTGCAAATCCGGTATGCTTGGAGAAGCATTGAAAGGTATTTCACCCTCTATTGTTGGTATGGCAACAGTCCTTGCTATGGACACCATGAAGAATGCCTTCAAAGTTGCTGCGGGCAAGATGACACGAACCGATCTGGCACAAGAGATGGTCAAAGAACTTTTGATTTCTTCTGCTGCACTTGCAGGAGGAACGGTTGCTCAATCTTTCATTGGAATCCCAGTCGTGGGGTTCATGATTGGCAGCTTTATCGGCTCTGCTATTGGATCATTCGCCTATAACTGTGGTTATAGCGCAGTTATGAGCTTCTGCATTGATACAGGATTTACGATGTTTGGACTTGTGAAGCAGGATTATACGCTGCCCGAAGACGTGCTTGAATACATAGGCATTGATGTTTTTCAGTATGAGAAGTTCCTTCCAAAGCAATTTCAAAAGGAAAACTTCGCGCAACTTAACTTCAATCAAAGAAAGTTTGAAGCGGATACGTTAGGAATACGCATTTTACGCAGAGGCGTGATAGGCGTTTCTGAGATAGGCTATGTATAATATTCTTAGCCAAGAAAGGAATACACGGTTATGTCCATAGAATCTATTCAATTTACACTCAGAGAACGTTTTGCCGCCCCCTTGCCGGAGTTCTATCGCCGCAGGATCGTCTTCTGGAAGGACGAGGATCGGGAGTTTGAGAAGGACGTTGACGAGCTGAATTTGGAAGGCGTCAAGATCATCAAGCTGACCGGCACAAATAATTTTGCCGTCAAGAAGCTGCTGCTTCACGATGACTTGGACAGCAACTATCTTATCTATTGCCCGATTACATACACCAGCGACGAAGACAACTGGCTTCAGGACATTGAATATTACAGCGAACCATTCCGCGCAGATTTTATCTCCATGCAGATGGACGAGCTGAATATTGCGCCGTCTGCCGCAATGCGGAAGACGGTCAAGCTCTATGCAAAGTTCTTCGACAGCAAAGAGCGTATTCAAAAGCTGCGCAGGATCGGGCGTGACTATCAGACGCCGCTCCAACTCCACATCGACATTATGGCGGTTCTCGCCGGTCTGAGCGAAGGCTCTGCGCAGGATGTCATCATCGCCGTCCTTGCCGCGGGTCTCGATAAGGAGACAAACAGCGTCTTGCAGAACATCCGCAAGTTTGGCAGCATCGAAGCCTTCTGGCAGCTTGCACGGAAGTACACCGGCTACATCGAGGAAGAGGACAAGCCGCTGGGCTGCTTTGCAGCGCACGTTCTGCTGACCGCACTTTCTCAGACGATGAACGCCTCCGTCCTGAAAGGTTTGGAGCGTTTCGTTTCTGAGACCAACAAAGCATACTGTTACAGCATCGTCCATGAATGGCGTTCCCGCGAAGATAGCGAGTACTTGTATGAGCTGTGCCGCACCGTGGAGAACGAATTGCAGCTCCCGACGCGCTTTGACAAATTTGAGCCGGAAACGCTGATTACGGGAGACATCTTCCCGTGCATCAACGAGAGCGTCCTGAAACAGCTCTTTGCGGAGATCAGCGACCATGTCGTGAAGGTCGATCTCATTAGGAAGGTCTGTGAAAACAGAAGGACAGCCGGATGGTACAAGCGGTTTTCAAATTATTTTGACTGCCTCTTCTTCATCGGAAAGATGCAGACCTTCTATCAGGAACACGGCGGCGGATTCCATATCGTCGAGCCGAAGAAAATCTGGAAGCTCTATACAAGTGACCTTTACCGCATGGATGCCTACTATCGCCACTTCCATTATGCCTTCGGCAACTCTCTCAAGAATGCAAATGACATTCTGGAAGACGGCTTGAAGCACTCGACTGAGTTTGTCGAGGCGCTGTATCAGAACTGGTTCCTGCGGGAATTGACCGCTTGCTGGACAAACGCGGCGGCAGAAGACCTCGCTGCTCTGGGCTATGTCTCGGAGATCGAGAAGCAGCGTGATTTCTATAAGAGATATGTCGCTCCCGCAAGCAGCAAAAACACCCGCGCATTCGTGATCATCTCGGACGCGCTTCGCTATGAGGTTGCCTCCGAACTTTCCGAGCGCATTGTCCGCAATACAAAGGGTACCGCCGAGTTAGAGTCGATGCAGGCAATCTTCCCGTCCATCACGAAGTTTGGTATGGCAGCCCTTCTTCCGGGAAAGAGCATTTCTGTGAACGACAGTATGGATGTCCTTGTTGACGGGAATCCCACCCGTTCCACCGTGGAGCGAAACGCGATCCTGAACGCGACGCCGAAAGCCAGCGTTGCCATTCAATACAATGATCTTCTGAACATGAAGAAGGATGAGCGGCGGGAGTTGGTTGCCGGAAAAGATGTGATCTACATCTATCACAACTCCATCGACGCCATCGGAGACAAAGCCCCTACGGAGTCCAAAGTCTTTGACGCCTGTGAGACGGCAATTCAGGAGCTTTCCGGCATTCTGCGTATCATCGTGAACGAACTGAGCGGAACGAACATTTTCATCACGGCGGATCACGGCTTCCTCTATACCTATAAGCCTCTGAATGAGAGCGACAAAATTGACCGGAAAGCCTTCTCTGGCAACGTGTATGAGCTTGGAAGGCGTTATGCGCTGACTGCTCCTGACACAACTGCTGATTTCCTGCTTCCCGTCAATCTGGAACGGGAGCTGGATGGAACTCCTGTCAAGGGCTATGCCCCGCAGGACACCATCCGCATGAAGGTTCAGGGCGGCGGTGAAAACTATGTTCACGGCGGTATCAGCTTGCAGGAGCTTGTTGTGCCTGTGATTGCCTTCAAGAACCTCCGCACGAGCAATAAGAATTACGTCGAGGTGAGGAACGCGGAGCTGAAGCTCCTGAGCGAAAGCCGCAAGATTTCCAACCTGATCTTCTCGTTGGAGTTCCACCAGCGTCAGCCCGTGGGCGATAAAATCACGCCCTGCACCTACTCTGTTTACATGACAGATGATGAAGGAGTGGTGATCAGCGACCGACAGACGATCATTGCGGACAAGACCGGCCACAACGCAGCGGATCGCGTGTTCCGCGTCCGCTTCAATCTGAAAGCAGGAACGTATGATAAGAAGAAAGTCTACCGTCTGGTGATCGCAAACGAGATTGACGTGGAAGAGATCGAGTTCCACATCGACATCGCGTTTGCGGACGATTTTGGCTTTGACCTGTGAGGTGGCAAGAATGGATGAGCAGAGAATGACCGGAGAGACCGGCGATAAAAACGCGGTGATCGACCAAAAACTGCGGCAGTTCTTTGATGGAAAGATTGTCCGCAAAGACCTGACGAAGAAGATCAAGGAAGGCGCAAATGTGCCGGTCTATGTCCTTGAGTTTTTGCTTGGTCAGTATTGCAGCTCGGATGATCCGGAGGTCATTGAGACCGGCGTGGAGAATGTCAAGCGCATCTTGGCGGACAACTATGTCCGTCCGGACGAGGCGCAGAAGATCCTCTCCATGCTACGTCAGCGCGGGATGCACACGGTCATCGACAAGATCACTGTCAATCTGAATATGAAAAAAGATACCTATGAGGCGGAGTTCTCCAACCTTGGTATCAAGAGTATTCCCATTTCAGAGGACTATCCCGCAAAGTTTGACCGGCTGCTCTGCGGCGGTATCTGGTGCATTGTGCAGCTCGAATATGAGTTTCTGGAAGAAGAGAAAAATGCCTCTCCCATCCACATCCGCAAGCTGACACCGATCCAGATGCCCCATGTGGACATTGAGGAATTGAAGGAAGGCAGAAAGAACTTCACCGAAGAAGAGTGGCTTGAGATCATGCTGCGCTCCTGCGGTTATGAGCCGGATAAGCTGAATGACCGCGAACGCTGGCTTCTGCTTGCCCGTATGCTGCCGCTTGTCGAGAACAACTTCAACCTCTGTGAGTTAGGTCCGCGAAGCACTGGTAAATCCCATATCTACAAGGAAATCTCCCCGAACAGCATCCTTGTTTCCGGCGGTCAGACCACCGTCGCGAACCTGTTTTACAACATGGGCAGAAAAACCGTGGGCTTGGTTGGCTTGTGGGACTGCGTAGCGTTTGACGAGGTTGCCGGTATCAACTTTAAGGACAAAGACGGCATCCAGATCATGAAGGACTATATGGCGTCCGGCTCCTTTGCCCGTGGCAAGGAAGAAAAAGCCGCAACCGCTTCTATGGTCTTCGTCGGCAACATCAATCAGAGCGTGGATGTGCTGCTGAAAACGTCCAGTCTCTTTGACCCATTCCCTCCCGAAATGGGAACGGACACGGCATTTCTCGACCGTATGCACTGCTACATCCCCGGCTGGGAGATACCGAAGTTCCGCCCCGAACATTTCACCAATGACTACGGATTCATCACCGACTATCTGGCAGAGTTTATCCGGGAGCTTCGCAAGGAGCAGTACGGCGATGCGCTGGACAAGTATTTCCGCCTCGGCAAAAACCTTAATCAGCGCGATACCATTGCCGTCCGCAAGATGGTCGGCGGAATGATCAAGTTGCTCTATCCGGACGGGGAGTTCACGAAAGAACAGCTTGAAGAAATCCTCAAGTTTGCGCTCGAAATGCGCCGCCGCGTCAAGGAACAGCTCAAAAAGCTGGGCGGTATGGAGTTCTATGACGTCAATTTTTCGTACATTGACAACGATACCTTTGAGGAACATTTCGTCTCTGTCCCGGAACAGGGCGGCGGAAAACTCATCCCCGAAGGAATGTGCAATCCCGGTCAGGTTTATACGGTTTCTCAGGGAAAGAGCGGTATGATCGGCGTCTTCCGTCTGGAATCGCAGATGCTTCCCGGCAACGGCAAGTTTGAGCGGACAGGACTGAACTCTGACGGAAAGTGCAAGGAAGCGGCAAATACCGCATTCAACTATCTGAAAGCGAACGGCAACCGCATCAGCGGCACGATTAGCACAACAACAAAGGACTATATCATCAACTATCAGGATTTGCAGGGCATCGGCATGACCGAGAAACTTGCGCTTCCCACGCTGATTGCACTCTGCTCGATTGCGCTTGGGAAACCGACCCTCAGCAGTCTGGCGGTGCTGGGAGAGATCAGCATTGCCGGAACCATGCTCAAGGTGGACGAGCTTGCAAATGCCCTTCAGGTCTGCCTCGATAGCGGTGCAAAGAAGGTGCTTCTTCCCATTACCTCTGCGGCTGACCTCGGAACAGCTCCCGCCGATCTAATCGGCTGCTTCAACCTGATTTTCTATCAGAGTGCGGAAGACGCTGTTTATAAAGCATTGGGCGTTGAGTGACGCCAAAGCCCTGATTGGAAGGAGGCGTACCCGTGTCCAAGAAAAAACGTTCAAAGAAGCGTGAGCGTATTCCCGTAATAGATACCTTGATTGATCTTGCCGGAGCAATGACCTTGGATTATCTTGCAGCAAAACGTAGGCAGAAATATGGTACAAAGCACAGCAAGAAAATTGATCCATACGCTGCCACCGGTGCTGCAATGGGCATGGGTCTAATTAAAGACACAGATGACCTCATCAAGTTTGGCGGTGTCCTTGGCGCAATGGGAGCTTTTGATTCTGATGATGATTCACCAGTCAACAAAGTCGCATACATGGCTCCCCGTGATAACCGCTACGCTTGGCGCCTGAATTGCGAGGATGGCAGCGCATACGGTATTGATCCAAACAATTATGAGACAAGAGACGAATATAATGAGGCTCTAAGCAGGGAAAAACACGGATGGCGTGATTACTGTGAAGATGGCTCAGACTACGGGATTTCACCAGAAGACTACGAGACTGAGGAAGAATATAATGCAGCAATAGATACAGCGGAGTTCAATAGCTTTAATGAAAACGAGGATGATGAATTGATCATCCCGGATGATTCCTCCGAGAATATTGTGGGTGAGACATCTCCCGAATGCACGTCAAAAAGTGGCAGTGACCCGATTGGAAAACATGATCCGTATGCAGCAGATGATTTCCATGTATATGTTTACTGCCTTGTAAAGCTGGATGGAACAAACACGATAAAGTTCTACCGAACGGAGGATCGTACTTTGAAGCGAGGTGAGGCGGTTTTCGTTCCAGACGAAAGCTCAGGCAGTAAATTGAGAGGAACAATATGTTCTATTGAGCATCACATGAGTTTTTCTGTTCCAAAGCCCGTAGAGGAAACTCCTGAAATCATTGGAAGGGCGTGATCGATGAATGGATTGGGACTCCTATTATGAGAAGTTCTACGAATGGGCAACCAGCACGCAGATCAAGAAGATGTCCTCATTGACCTCGTTTGGTGCATCCGCCGAAATCTCTGAGGTCGCGCAGGAGTATATGGATGAGAAGGCAGCATCACGACTTATAAAAAAAGCGGTTGCCTATGGTGTCCAGTTCACGCCAGATGAAATCTATGACCTTTCCGGCTGCTGCGATATATCAGCCATGAATGAACTACTGAAATCTGCAAAATGCACCTTTACGCAGGAGCAGTTGGAAGACCTTTGGGGTGCCGTAGACGATGAAGTTCTTGAGCTTGTAGCAAGGCGAAACCATGTAACTGTGTTTGCAAATGACGAGAATGAAGATTCTTCCGTAGTAGATGAGATCGATTTTGACGAACCGAAGCAAAAAGAGCCAAAGCTCGGGTTCTTCTCAAAGCTCGGTATGGCACTTGCGATTGGAAGTCTTTTGGATAAGAAAAGCCAGTCTCACCACGGACATTGTACCGGTGACTGCGCAAATTGCCCTCCGCATTATGGGTATCGCTATGGAAGGTGGTATTATGGGCATGATCATACACACGGCTGTGAGTTTGGCGGAAATAAAGGCGGAGGCAGACTGTAAAGCACAGGATGAAAACAAACACACTGCTTTTCGACTGAACGTGATAGGAGGCGCACATGGATAACCCTTCTTTCAATCAGAATGGTATCGAATACAACGGAGAACAGATTGCCTACAAAGACAGCACCTATGAGCTTGTATCGAAGGTAGCATATCTGATCGGCGTCCCGCTCCGTATTTTTCAAAATGAACACGAGCCGCCGAAGATAGAGATATACAACCGGCTTGAGCAGGATAAAAATGCCCGCATTATCCGAAATCTATGTATCATCCGCACCGCCATTGAGCGCAACTACCGGAAAATAAATGACATCATGCGGATGGAGTATCGAGGGCTGCTTTCAATGCCAGAGATCATCCCGGCTTCCAGTATGCAGCAGCTTTCAAACGATGGAATCAGCTTTATCAAAAAGTCGAGTACAAAGCTCTGCCACCACATTATCGAGATCAACCGGCTGATTTCAGACCGCATTAACAACTGCAAAAGCCTCTTTCCAATCTGGATTAACTGGGCGTACATAAAAGAGCTGTTCATCATGCCAAACGGTTTGACAGAGGACGGAACGAAAGATGCTGCGGACATCTATTACGCAAGTCTCTCCTACTACCCCTATCAAATGTATATCAACTGGGTACCGATGGACGAGGGTAATGTCCTCTATAATGACAAGAAGTTTGCTACCCTGCTTTATCAATGGCATTGCGACGCCTTCACGGAATACAGTAAAGTCTCCGATGCAGGGGCTTTTGTAAAAAACAATATCTACGACTTCATAGATGACAGTGAGAAGACCGTATTGGTAGTGGACTGCGAAAACTCTGACCCGTACAAGCTGTGCGCCACGCTCAAAAACCTTGATTATGAGGTCATACAGAAGATTACGGCGATCATTCTCTTTGATGACGTACATACCGCTACGGCATGGCGGATTCTTGAAAACTACACCCGCATCCCCGTTGAACATATCATGATTGAGCGGATCAAGCAGAACAAATCACTGGTAGACATCAAGCTCACCGCAAGAGCCTGTCAGGAACACTACCAGAAGCAAGTGGATTCCTTCGTCATCGTCTCAAGCGATTCCGACTACTGGGGGCTGATTTCTTCCTTACCGGACGCCAGATTCCTTGTCATGATTGAGCGGGAAAAATGCGGACCGGATATGAAGGCAGCACTTGCAGAATCCGGGATATTCTACTGCTATCTGGATGACTTCTACTCCGGCAACAGCGAGGACATCAAGAAAAACGCACTGTTCAAGGAGATGTACCGCTGGATTGACAACTCCGTTCACCTGAACGTCAACGATATGTTTGATGCAGCTCTGCGAAACACGAGGATCGAAATGTCTCCCGCAGAGCGGCGGCAGTTCTATGAGAAGCACATCAGGCACATGACGCTGACTATCGACGAGAACGGAAACGTCAGCATTGAACTGAAACGCGGATAGCCTTGGTTTCTATTCCGGGAGGAATGTGGATGGACAACAGATTCTATTTTGGATTCAATACATCGGAGGAACGGAAAAAGCGCAGAAAAGCAGAGCTGTACTCCATGAGTGAGCAAGTCAGCACCTTCTTTTGGGATGAAGCCCCGCAGCATGGATTGGAAATGCGTGAGGGGCAGCAGGATATGTCCTTTGAGATTGTGGACGCCCTCATAAACGATCAGCACTTTGCGATTGAAGCTGGCGTGGGCATTGGCAAGTCCTTTGGCTATCTTGTGCCGGTGCTGCTGTACAGCAAACGCATGAACAAGCCGGTTATCATCGCAACCTCGACCATTGCGCTTCAAGAACAGCTCTGGCGCGATGTCCACGCGGTAATGCCCCTTCTTGGGCTGAACAGAGATGTCATCCTCGCAAAAGGACAGACCCATTATCTCTGCAACAAACGCGCAGATGAGTATATGTGTGACCCGAAAGCAGACCCACCGGACGCGCTCAAAGAAGGAATCAAGCAAGGGTATGAGGAACGCAAGGATTTCCCGGAGGTTTTGCCGCAAGGCGTCTGGGACAAGGTAAACGTGCAGCGGTTCAGCATGAAGAATTGCGGCTCCTGTGAAAAGAAGTGCAAATATTACAAAGTCCGCGCAGCATTAAAGTTTACGGATGGAGTGGTACTGTGCAATCAGGATTTTCTAACCCAACATCTCATGAAACTCCGGCGCGGTCAGGACGGGCTGATTAACGCCGCCGCTGATCTGCTTGTCGTGGATGAAGCGCACAACTTAGATGATAAGGTGCGTAGTGCTACAACGGAACGTTTCGGACAGGGTATGCTCTTTGGGATGATCAAGAGTGCATTCTATGAGCTGCGGTCCTCTGACCAGAGCAGTGTGTCCGGTGAAAAGCGAGAGGCAGAGAGCGCGATCATCGCCTTCTATAACTGCCTGAAAGCGCAAGTCCAAAAGCAGATCAACGAGGCAGAACAGGATATGCGCTATGCTGACCGCTTTTTCTTTGACCAAAACGGCAGTGCGGTTGAGCTGCTTACCGAGATGAACGCCGCCATACATAACCTTTCGTCCAGCATTCAGATTTATTCCAGCATGGATTTCAGAAACAACCGTTCCTTTGCTGCCTCTGACGATCTGGATGCGGTCAGCGAGTCCCTTTCGGAGCTTCTTGACCGGATAGATGATATGTTGATCTGGATTGAGCAGCGCGGTAGTAACACGGAACTTGTCTATTGCCCTAAAAACACAAGGGAAATTGTTAGCCGCCTATACTTCAATGGTGATGAAAGAACCATCTTGACCTCTGCCACGCTGACGAACGCCACGAGCGGGTCTCTGGAAGAACAGTATTCCTACTTTATCAGCAATACCGGCTTTCCGGTTGGTGAACGCGGCTGCTTATCCGAACCGAAGCCTTCCCCATATCCATACGATGAACACGCCATGATCTACTACTGCGACGATCTCCCGCATCCGACCAAGGAACACGAAGCCTTCATTGAAAAGGGCGTGGAGCGGTTGCTTGAGATCCTGAACATTTCCAACGGGAAGGCACTCGTGCTGTTTACGGCGAAGACCGACATGGAAGAGGTCTACTCCATTCTCAGTGAGAAAAATCTTCCGTACAAAATCCTGATGCAACAGCCGGGATCGTCGCAGGACAAGGTGCTGAATGAGTTTAAGGAAGATACGAACTCCGTGCTTCTGGGGACGGGCGCATATTGGGAAGGTATCAGCATTGAAGGGAAAAGCCTTTCCAATGTGATCATTTTCCGGCTTCCGTTCCCTGTCCCCGATCCAATTATCGAGTATAAGTGTTCCGTCGCAAAGGACGCTCTGATGGATGTCCGCGTTCCCGAAATGATTATCAAGCTCAAGCAAGGTATCGGGCGATTGATCCGCAATTTCACAGACACCGGCATTGTCTGCATTATCGACCGAAGACTGCGGGACGAGCCGCCGGAACGTTATCATGACATTACATGGGACTCCCTGCCTATCAAAAATCGGACAAGCAGTTTGGAGGAACTGAGGAAGTTTTACGAAGGTCTGCCCTCAGCCAAGGAATGATGATAGAAACGGCATTCTCTTCGGAAACATAGAACAGCCCCCAAAAAACGACAATCAGAAAACGGAGGTGTATCATGATGTACAATGAAAATCTGCACGAAGAAGAACAACATCTGATCCAGCAGATTGCCGAGCAAACAGAGAGAGGAAAAATCGACTGGGAACTGACGGAGTATAATCCGCTGTCCTTTCTGAATGAGGACAAGATAGACAAGAACCCAGCAGTAATCTGTCAGTCCTTCTCCTTTGAAGCGATCATCGGCGGATCCCGTTACGAGCTTGATGTCATGGAGAATATTGATGTGCCGTCCGGTATGGGAGACTACACCATAACCTTGACGCGGGATGAAACCGAAAATTATCTTAAAATTGAGGATGCGCTTTCCTTTGACTGTGACCGCTATGAATGCACACCGGAGGAAGTCGCAGAGCGATTTGCGGACAGCCCCATTGTCCGCCTCTGCAACGCCATCATTCCTGCCACGCTTGGGCAGGAGGATTTAGAAGAGGTCTTCACATGGGCAAGGTTTTTCAACGAGACTGGCATTTCTGCAAAGCTGATGAATCATCCGCTGACCAAGCTCTGTGAAAAGCTGTTCGACGAACACCGTCTGATGGACTTCCATCGCTGCGTCTTGGATGTGGACTATCGAAAGCTGCTCCTAAATGAACTGGCTCATAACTAAGACACGGAAAAACGCCCCCGACACTGTGCCAGACGCACAGTGCCGGGGGCGTTCCCGTTTCCAGCGATTTATTTTTCTCTCGGCAAGGGACTGTTCATAAGGTGACACTTTCCGTTTTACGAAGCCGTGAAAATTCGATGTGTTCCGTGGAGATGTTCACTGGGCAGCATACGCCGTACACGTTTCCAATAATCACCGAGTAGTGCAATGTGTATTCACTATCGGGAAATACTTCACGGTTTTCACAACTCTTGATTCAGGAGTGGGATTTTTGCCTTATTCCCGCGTGACATCAAGGGAAACCGGATTGATAACGATGATAGATTTGCCCTTTTTGTGGGCATATCTCACGGTGTTCCCGGTACCGCTGGGGCATCCATTCCATACTGCGAGAATATAATCGGCGTGATCGACCATGTACCGATTTCTCTTGTCCATGCAGTCCGACGTGTACTCCCGTTGCAGCATGGTCTCCTTGTCACACTTTGCCGCGATATTATAATACCGTTCCCGTGAAGCCACAGACCATTTGATCGCTTGTGTCTCACAAGGGATTGCACTTTCCAGAGTAATGTGAGGGTATTTTGATTTCAAATCGAGTACAATTTCCGCAGCGTACATATCGACGCCAAGAGCCATGCCGGTAATAAAATGCGTGACGCCCTCGTTCTCGATGAGTGCTACAATCTGATCCCGCATAACAGATTTCAAAGAAGTACAACGCTTATCGGATTCATCAAAGCCGAACGGAAGACTCTGCGGTCTATGACCGGTAAACGCACAAGTCTTGCCTTGAACGGATTGCTTTGCAGCTTTTTGAGCAGACTTTCTAAACTCAATAATGCGTGACATGACACCCCTTCTTTCACTCTTTTGGTAGGTAACTCCATTCTATCACCCTCATCACGGACAGTCAACGCATTGTCGTTAGTAAAATCAACGACGGCGTACCGTGGATAATGACACCGCCGTTAGGTACACTAAATGCAAAGGTGGTGAGGCTATGCGAGAGAAGAAGGACATCAATATTGAAATCGGCGGCAATATTCAAGTGGCAAGAGAACAGGCGGGCTATACGCAGGACACGCTCTCAGAAATGCTTGGCATGACGCCGAATCACCTGAGCGCTATTGAGCGTGGTGCTTCCGGTATTTCTCTTGAAGCCTTGCAGCGTCTTTGCCGTTTGCTGGGCGTCAGTGCGGACCGAATTATCTTTGGGACCGAGGAGCCAGAAGCGGAAGCCCTTGCGCTTGCCAGACGTATTTCGGATATAAAGCCGGAATACCGGCAACAGGTTCAAGAGCTGCTGTCCGCTATTTTGAATATGTCATAAAAAAAGAGCCTCTGCCGACGCCCAAAACGGGCATCGACAGAGGCTCTTGGTTTGTTTTCCGGGCATTCAAACAAGTGCCGAAATCGACCCTTATTCTCGCTCTATTGCTGGAACTGTGCGGGGAATATAATCACACTGGGCGGTCATTCCTCGTCGCTCTGAGGCTTGCAATCACAGGCTTTTTCGACCCCTAACTGTCTGCACCGCGATGCCTTGCGGGAGAAGTGCGGACAGGCGATGAGATCCGCACGGAAGCTCTGCTTGC
>OLVS01000324.1_pt1 | contig 28051 bp, 20 predicted proteins | sample 1644121 | NCBI WGS metagenome assembly OLVS01 (sample SAMEA103958121, study PRJEB25191) | human gut metagenome
TATAGACGCATCTGATTTTGTATCAGATTTTCTAACTCTGCCAGTAGTCCATTACTCTTGGCTAACGTGGAGCTGCTGCGACCCTTAGGGTTTTGATGTGGTTTTACAAGGGTTTAGCTTATCAGTTGGTTAGCTTCGCTTATCAGTTGTAGCATTTCGCTTATCAGGTGACTAGTGTCGTTTCCAATCCTTAGTGGCTTTGCCTGACGGCTGTGCCCGAAGGCTTTGCCGGACAGCGAGCATAAGTCGGTAGTATTGTCGAACACGTGCCGAATGGTGTATTCTTAGTTACGTAGGAGAGATTTCTCTCTCCTACGTAACTGGTTAAGCAGCACTCTCTGCATCAGGCTGATACTTGGCAATAGTCTCTGATACGAACACTTCATCTTGCAAAGATAACGTGCGCATTGACAACTCATACGGGAAATACTCGTAACGGTCATGCTCATTGACACGTTCTTCACGTGCCATTTTAGAGGCATAAGGATTAACAAATATCTCACCTGCTCCGAGCACGTGACCTAGCACACTAATGCGTGCCTTCTTGAACAACACTAACAACACTGGCAAAGGTGCAGTCATCACGGCATTTGCGAGCATTGGCTCACCCTGTCCTTTGAGAATCGCATTAAGTTGAATACGAGTGGTAAAGATATTACGAGTTACAGACTCGACATAATCACCACTTGCAGCATCTTTCACAAACTGTGGAAGATTACGATTAACCACAATTGTTAATGCACCAGCATAACGACTACTATTATCAATAATATTAGTAATCATCAAGCTATCGTGATTCTCGAAATCAGGACGGTCAAGCAACAGACGAGTAATATCGTCTGCTTCCTTTCCGTGATACTCGGACAAATCAACGATACGTACATCATCATTACTAGCATCATTACTAGCATCATTACTAGCATCATTACTAGCATCATTACTAGCGTTAGCTTTAGCTTCTTCGGCAGCTTTCTTAGCAGCTTCTTCGGCAGCTTTTCTAGCTGCATCATTAACTCTTGTTCCCATAATACAAATAAATTAAATGTTATAAATCGGTTAGCAACTGTTCAACCAATGTGCATCCTAACCACACACACAATGGCAATATGTTTATAGTCATTTGGTTTGATAGTAACTGCAATATGTTTATAGTCATTTGGTCTTGACGGGGGTATTGGAATTGGTTTGAGAGCAGGGGGCTATCAGGGTAGGAGGTTCACCTCGATAAAAATATATTCATAAAAAATATATTTCTCCGGGGAGTAGTACCTACAATAGAAGTCCTAAGCTCGCTACCAATAGACTATATAACACTAATACTTCTAAGTTTACTATCTCTAAATCTCTTAGTATTGTTCCTAAGTTCATTAATAGTATTTCTAATATTGATTCTTCATTTAAGTCTTCTAAGTCTCTTACTTTCTATTGTTGTTAGTAGTCTAATTCTTCTTATAGAAGAACTATCCTATTTATTAATATCTATGATTCCTATAAGTCTTATTATTGTATTTAAGTTCTTAATCAGTCTTATTTATATTATATGGTATTAGTTGTATTACATTGTCTATTGTGTATTATTGTGTAAGCCCTTTCTCCTCTTCTTCGAAGAGTTCGAAGATTCATTACTAGAGTTATAAAAATAGAATGGTAAGAATTATTCAATATTTTAACTTAGTATTAGGATTGCTAGGTTGTATACGAATGTGAACCAGTGTGAATGAAAGTGAAATTATACAGAGAATACAATTCTAAAGGTTTTTTAACTAGTTAGATATTGATGATATAGATATTATTCGTATACTTGTGCTATTAATGACTGACGGTTATATTACAGTCAGTAATGTTAGTCAACTTAATTAATAGTATTAATAATCTAATTAAAGTAATTATGCTACACTTAGAGAACAAAACTAAAGGAGAGACTTTCCTAGTTCCTCAACACATGGCAGAAATTGATTTCCAATATGTTTCTGAAAGAGTTAAGAATATTACTCCTTTCAAGCATTTTGGTATTGTTGCTATTATTCAGACTGCTAAACTTCGTGAAATTATTAATCCTGACTTAAAAGGTACTGGTAATACTAAGTTCATATTAGTTAAAGCTAATTATAGTGATGATGTTAAAGAAGGCGATAGAGCTTTGCTTAATCGTTTCTTATATGTCGCTCCTTCTGACGTATTTATGGGTATAGATTGTAATCCTCGTAGCAATGAACTTACTCCTTATAATCTTTCTGAATTTATTCGTAGTGACCAAGACTTAAATATAAGTATTGCTCGTGGTGAGATATTCCGTAAGGTTAGTACTGGTTCTGTTATTAGTTTACTTGGTAATGAGGTAAGTCCTTCAACTGTTGAAAAGAAAGGTGACAATGGTAAATTGATTACTACTATTGCTGAAACAGTAGTTTGTGTTGGTTATAAGATTGTTCGTCTTTCTGATATTCAAGGACAGAATACTATTGAAGGTCTTATTCCTAATGGTAAACCTCAAAAGTTTATTGTTGCTACAAACTTATTACAAGTATAATAGATGCCGTCTATTGATTTAAAAGAGAAGAGAGAATTGATGCTTAATAGAGCTGATATTATTGCTCTATTAGGTGTCACTCCCGAAGATGCTCTTATCATTAATGATATTGTTGATGATATTGAAAGCCAAGTAGTCAATAGAATTAAGACTATGGGGAGAGTTACAATTCCTCGTATCGGTTCGTTCTTTCCGAATGAAGGCAAACTCGATGCAATGGAGCATCATGCTTTAATGAAAGAGAAAAGGAAAGAGCTTACTCCCGAAGAATACAAAGAGTTTAGAAGAGGCCTTATATTGTCTAGGGTTGTTCAACGTCGTAGATTTAAAAGTCGAACTACTATAATATCTCGTACAATTAGACTTAATAAAGTTCTAGCTAGACGAAAACTTAGACAGTTTGGTAGAGATGAACGTGGTTATAAACTATATATGTATTTCTTTAGTAAGATGAAACCAGTTAATGATTCTGATTACTATATTAATCTGTTAAATAGAGAAGGTTATGATTGCGAAGATTTCCCCATTGGATTTAAGTGGTATGATTAGTGTTAATGAGCAAGGTTATCCCTATGCTCCTAACGTTTATCAGATACAGGATAAAGATGTAAGAGAGTTATATCTTCGTGATAATAGCGAGGATAAACTTCGGTATATTAAAGAAGCCGGAGTTATCTTTTATGTAGCCGACCCTAAATCTCCACCTAATCAAATGGGATATAGTCGTTCTGAAGCATTAGCTTCTGCAAAGACTAATTATGGTCTTCCTGCTGATTGGAATCCTGATGCTCTTATTCTTCGTCTTATTGATAGATATCATGAAGATAAAATGGGTGTTGCAGGAGAAGCTCTTGAAAGTATTCTTAGAGCTGTTCATAATAGTTCTCGTGCAGCAAATATTATTAGTGAGCAACTTACTAATAAGTTAAACTCTGGTTTACAAGCCGAAGATGCTTTACCAGTTATTGACTTGGTAACAAAACTAAATGGTATTATTAATATCATTCCTAATCAAATTAAGGCTTTAGGTGAAGCTAAACAAGCTGCTGCTCTTGAAATAGAGCAAAAGAAAGCTAGAGGTGGTAAGGTTGTTACTATGTCTATGTCTGCAAAAGATGCTAGTGATTTGGAAACTCAAGTAGAAGCTCAAAAGAGAGAGCTAGGATTAGTAAGTGATACAATTGTTAACGCTCCTTTACGGGGGAAATACGAGAGTACAAAATGATACCTGTAAAATCTGAATATAAACAAACAAAGTTATACTTTGATGAACCTACTCATAAGTATACTGATAATTGTGGTAATTCTTATATTAGTGCTACTACAATTATTCATTCTTATGTTCCTAAGTTTGATTCTAATTATTGGGCTAAATATAAAGCTAAAGAAGAAAATACTTCTATTAAAGATATAAAGAATCAATGGGATAAGATAAGAGACAAGGCTTGTGATATGGGTAATGTTTATCATAATAGCTTTGAAGAAGGTATTCGTCAAAATAGTAAGTTCTTTAATGCTATTAAATATCTTAATAAGCAAGAGAGTAAACAAATGGTTACTGTTGCTGATTTAGATGTTGTTGATAGTCATACTAAACTTCTTGATGTTGATGCTTTTATTGACCATACCGAAAACAAATACCCAGAAATATATAAAGTATTTAAGTTCTATACTGAAAGAGATTATAAGATTTATTCAGAGATAGGAGCTTTTCTTCCGAAGTATTTAGTTAGTGGTACTATTGATATATTGCCTATAAGAGAGGACGGATTCGTTATACTAGATTGGAAAACTAATCGTACTGGTCTTAGATTTCAGGCAGGTTATTATAAGAAAGATAAGAGTGTTAGACCTGTTCAAGAAACAGATGAATGGGTACATAAACCTGAAGATGTTCTTCTTCCACCTTTTGGCGGTCTTCCTAATTGTAATGGAACTACATATAGTTTACAATTAAACTTATATGCTAAAATGGTTCATCTTATTACTGGTTTACCATGTAAAGGTTTAGCTCTTTGTCATATTGAAGTTCCATTTATACTTAACCAATATGGTAGACCTCAAAGATTTAAAGACGGTTTTCATATTGATGAAAGTAAAACAGAAACAGCTAAGTGGTATAAAATATCTAGGCTAGAACCTGAAATAGATACTATGCTTAATATTCGTTATCAAACTGTTAATGGAAGTCAGAAACAACAAATGAATTTATTTGTGTAATAATTAAAGTTATGAATAAATATAATATTAAGTTAATAGATAAATGTCGAACAGTTGATTGGCGAAAGACATTGGAAAGTAAAGGATATGTTTATTTCTCTACTGGAAAGTATAATCTTAATCTTATTGGAGTTCGTGCTAAAGAACGTGATAATAATGAGTTTAACGATGCTTTTATAATTGATTATTGGACAGGTAATAGTAGAAGATATACTCTTATTTATCCTTGTACTACTGACCCAGGATTTAAAAGTCTTGAAAAACCTGTTAATTTTAAAGGTTGTGCAATTCTAGTTCCTGGTCAATATCGTGGTTGTTTTAAGAAAGGTTATCATAAGGGACAGTATGTTGCTCTAGTTCAACATAAACCTGTTAAAGTATTCCGTGATGCTAACAAGGATTTTTATATGGACTGTGATGAATCTTCTATCGAGGAAGGTATGTTTGGTATTAATATTCATAAGGCAGGTGAAGCTAGTGTTGTTGTTGACGGTTGGTCGGCAGGTTGTCAAGTTCTAGCAAGAGGCACTGATTTTAGAGAACTTATGAATATAGTTGAATTATCCATTCCTATTTGGGGAAGTATATTTACTTATACACTATTAGAAGAAAAAGATTTGATAATATGAAACTAAAGAGCATTGGAATAGGACTATTAGTAGTAGTTATATTATTTATTGGAATTAGAGTATTCACCCATTTTGTTTCAAATAAGGAATATGTAGAAGTCCCACTTATCGTTCCTGATACTATATATCAGGATATAGAAACAAAGAGAGATAGTTTACAACTAGTAATAGATTCTATTCTCAATGCTCTTAATAATACTAATCAGTATGAGAAAGAATTTGATAAAGCAATTAGTGATACTGATAGTATTGCTATTCTCGAACGCTTCATATATCTTGTGTCAAAACCAGTCAGAGTTAAGAATCAAGAGACTAGAGACGAAGGTAGATAGTTTACAGCAATCACACTCCTTTATGGGGGATAGCGGAGCGAAGCGGAGCTTAGATAAAGAAGTATTAAGAATAGCCAATGCTAAGTTAATACTTTCAGAAGAGTACAAAAACCAATACGAATCCTACAAGAAGTTATATGAATTAAAAGTTCAAGATAACTACTTGCAGGATTCTGTTATATCTAAGCAACGTGAAGAAATAAGAAGGATAACGTTAATAGGTAATGAAGCTATTACTAATCTTAATAAGGAGTATAAAAAGTCTAAGAGATATAAAAAACAACGTAATGGATTTATAGCTAGTACAAGTGTGCTAGCTATTCTTGTTGTCGTATTATTAAAATAATTATATAGATTATGCAATTGTCTGAATATCCATTTTTCATGTATTACATGGAAGAAGATAAAGGAAAGAAGTATAAACATGCTAGTGACTTTGGATATAAAGACCCATTTGACCATTTCTTAATAGGAGAAAGTGGAGGATTTTTAATGAACATTGACCCAAATAAGAGATTTGTTAATACAGAGCTTCTTCGTCCTGCTGCTATTGCTTATGAGAAAGATGGGGTTTATACTAAGTTTGCAGTAGATAGTATGCCTTATACTAACTTTCGTAAACAAGAAACTCTTCGTAGACTTGTAGGTTTTAAAGCTCCATGTCTTATGGATACTAGAACTGGTGAGATAGAAGAGGTTTATATTACTGGTGAACATTATAACTTTATTAATTATGGGCGTATTCTTAAACTAGATACTAAAACACTTCGTGTTGAAGAAGGTAAAGTTACTGGACGTAAGATAAGAGGATTTCCACGATTCATAGATTGTCAATGGTGGTACTTCTTGATTAAACAGTTCTGTCGAGATAATGGTTTATTCCTTATAAATGATAAAACTCGTCGTGGTGGATTTAGTTATATGGAAGCTATTGGTTCTGCAAACTTTATTAATCTTACTCCTAATCGTGCTGTTATTCATGCAGCTAGTGATAACAAGTTCTTAGTTCAGTCAGGTGGTTTATCAGACTTTATGAAGAAACAGATTATCTTCTATGAATCTAACACACCATTTGTAAGAGGTATAGCTAAGATTGATGCTAGTGATTTTATCTTAGGTTATAAAGACCCTAGTACAGCCATTATTGATGATAATAGTTGGAATAGTGCTTGTATATCTGTGTCTACTAAGAATAATCCTTCTGCCGCTGTCGGTAAAGATGCTGGAGAAATTAAGTGTGAGGAAATGTCAGAGTTTGAAAACTTTGATGATTTTATGGATGTTACTGAACCTACACTAAAGACAGGTTCTGTTACTACTGGTTTTCTTAATGCTTGGGGTACTGCTGGTAAAGCTAATGCTGGTTGGGTTACATTTGAACAGAACTTCTATGACCCTAGAGGTAGAAATTTTATGGCATTTGAAAATGTATGGGATAAAGATAGTAGACTGGAAGTATGTGGTTATTTTAAACCTTATTGTTGGGGACTTGAAGGTTATAAGATTGGTGATGATAATCAGATTGCTACTCTTACATCTCTTGATGATGACGGTAATTCTGATATAGCTTTAGGTTTTCAGATAGCCGAAGAAGAACGTGCTATTGAAAAAGCTAAAAGTAAATCATTTGCTAAGTTTATTAGTTATTGTGGACAATATGCTAATATGCCTAGTGAATCATTTAGTTCTGTAAGTGAGAATATATTTAGTAGTGAGATACTAGATGAATGGGAACAAGAGCTAAAGATGTCTAATAAGTATAACTTCTATATAGACGGTAAGTTTGTAGAATATGATTCTGATAACTTTGAGTTTATTCCTAATGAACGTATTGCTGCAACTGGCGGTGTATATAGAAAAGACTTCTTTGATTATATTAAGAATGTTCCTCGTCATTCTAATGAAGACCCCGAAGGTTGTATTCGTAAATGGTTTAATCCTATTAAAGTTGAATATATAGATAAGAAAACTGGTCAGTTAACTAAAGGTACTCCTCCAGGGATATATAGTATTAGTTATGACCCTGTTGGTATTGATAAAGATAAGAAAGAGCTTACTAACAAACATTCTCATAATAGTATTAAAGTATGGATGAATCCCTGTATATATAATGGTTATCGTCCTAGACTATGTGCTGTGTATTATGGTCGTCCTGATGAACTAGAAAAGGCAGACAGAATATGTTATTACTTTGCAGTTACTTATAATTGTCTTGGTACAACTAATGTTGAAATCAATCGTGGTGAAACAGTAAGTAATTTTAAGAAGTGGAAAGCTGTTAAGTATCTAGGTTATCATCCTGTTCATCTTTGGGACACTAATATTAATAGTAAGAAGATTAATACTATTGGTTATGATATTAGTAGTGAGACAGTGAAACTTGACGGTCTGCGTATGTTGAAGGAAATGTTGTATTCCCCCATAGGGAAGTTTGAAGACGGACGTGACATGCTTGTTCTTCATACTATATATGATTATCAGTCGGTACTAGAGTTAAAGAAATGGTCTAATACTGGTAACTTTGACCGTGTATCAGAAATGATTGTTAGAGGTATTGAATGGGCTGCTAATGATAAGTTTGCTAAAAAGCAACTTGAACATAGACAAAGAGTTCAAACAGAAAAAGAAAATTTTTGGAATCGTAAACGTTATTAATTATGAGTTGGTTAACAGAAAGTAACAGGTTAAAACATTTCCTCTATGCAATTCCATGTGGATTGTTAGGAATAATGTTTGTGGCAGGTCTTGCCGCTGGTATGGAGTTTAAAGATAAAATGTCGGGAGGAAAGTTTGATTTCTTAGATATTTTAGCTACATTGCTTGGCGGAATGATAGGATTCGTGTTAATGCTTATTATAGTAATAGCTACGGGTGCTATTGATTGGTATATTAATATACTTATTAAACTAAGCGAATTATTATGATTGATGCAAAGCTAAATGTTAGACTTGGGGATATGCCTAAACAGCGTATCCCTAATTCTGAAAAGGATGAGTATTGGGCAGGCAGAACAATAGATTATTGTATTGCTGCTGGACTAGCTTGTAACGATAGAACTAAGACTGAACAACTTCTTGAAATACTTCATGGAGAAATGCCTGACGAGTTTTATCGTAAGACACTTAATCCTTATAATGCTACTAAGGAGAACTTTAAGAGGTTTCCTGCTACTCTAAGAAATCTTGATATTATTAATGATGTAGTTCGTCGTTATTTATCAGAATATGTTAAGTCTCAGCATGAATTTATTGTTGGTGCTAATAATCCTGAAATTATTATGGCTCGTGATGCAGCTATTCGAGAAGATATAGTTAAGAGAGCTATGATAGCGTTTCAACAAGAAGTTCAAAAGAGAGTACAACAGCAACAAGCTGAAAATGCTCAACTAGAAGCTCAAGGACAACCAACACAAGATGTTGACCCAGCACAACTTGCAGGTGATGCAGAAGAGTTTGAAAAGAACTTTATTGATAATTATATAGATGAGATAAGTGCACAAGCACAACAACTATTAGAAGTTATTGATGACGTTCTTAACAATGAGACAATAATTCCGGTTGAGTATTTTAACTATATCACTACGGGGGAAGTTTATAGTTTCCATACTGTTCGTGGTAAGAAACTAATTAAAGAATATGTTCCTACTACTGATATGTATCCTGTTCCTAATGGAGAACAAATGGTATCTAAATATGATATTGTAGCTCGTAGAATGTTAATGAGTTACAATCAGGTAATAGACCAATTCTCTGATGAATTAACAGAGGAACAACTAGAATTTATAACTAAGTATTATAATCCTAGTACTGTTGGAGCTACTTGTACTCTTAGTCTTAATTCTTATACTTATTATTTTCCTGAAAAGTGTAAGAACTATAAAGAAGATACTGGTGAGATATTTCCGTCAGAAGGTTATGATTTAAGATTAAAGAACGGAGAATTGTTAGAAGTATGGCATGTTAATTGGAGAGGATATGCGCAAGTTAAGATACTAAAGTATATTAACGAAGTAGGTTTAGTTGATGAAATGATTGTTCCTGATGACTTTGAATTTAATCCTGAACTAGGTCATATTGAAATATCTGTTGTATATAAACCGCAGATATATGAAGGTTATCGTATTGGAGGACAACGTTTCGGTATATATCCAGGTGGTGCTAAACCTATTCCTTTCCAAATAGACGATGATGCTAGATTACAATATTGTGGACTTCAAGAAGTTCTTCCTCAAATGGGAAAGTTCTCCATTGTAGAGATACTTACTCCTTTCCAAATACTAATCAATATATTCTCTTATCATAGAGAAATGATGATAGCTAAAAATAAGATGTTTATTCTTGTTGCAGCTAAGTCTTTATTTGGAGAAGATGCGGAAGAAGCTATATATAATATAGCTGCTGAAGGTATATTTCCATACGATGATGCAGAAGATATTAATAGCACTAAAGCGCAATCTATTAAAATGCTCGATGCTAATATCTCTGGTTATATTACTGAAATATCTAATCTTATTGAATCTATTAAAGCCAGTGCACGTGAAATGGTAGATATGACACCACAACGTTATGGACAAATAGCTACTAGTGCTGGTAAAGGTACTACGGAAGAAGCAATTATTCGTGGTTCAATGGGAACTGTTATTATCAATTATATGTTTGATAAGTTCCGTGAAGATGAATATATCGCAGACTTAAATAATTCTAAGCTAGCTTGGATTGACGGGTTAGATACTTCCTATTATGACAAGTCAGATAGAAAGCAATATATTTCTCTTAATGTAGAGAATCATACTCTTGGACAGTATGTAGTTAAAGCTAAGAACTCTAATAGAGAAACAGAGAAGTTCGAGCAACTCAAAGAGTGGGCTTTTAATGCTAGTCAGAATGGAGATTTAATGTCAGCTGTTGCAGCTATTACTTCAGGGAATATATCTAGTCTTAAACTAGCTATTAATCGTTATCAAGAGATTCGTCAGAAAAACGAAGAATCTCTTCGTCAACTAGACCAACAGTTAGAAGATGCTAAGAATAAAGCTGCTCTTGAACAGATAGCTGCAAAAGGTGAACAAGATGCTAGACTTGCCGAAATAAAAGGTTATTATGACCTTCTTGCTAAAGGAATGGATACAGAAGCTGCAATGGCTGCTCTAGCTAATCAACCTTCACAAACTGTACCACAAGATAACTCTGCCGAACTATCTTTAAAACAAGCTGAACTAAATGAGAAGAAACGAGCTAAAGACTTGGATATGATTAATGCTGCATTAGATAGAGATAATCAACTAAAGATAGCTAAAGAGAATAAGAACAAATATGATAAACCAAAGTCTAGTAGTAGTTCTAGTAAGAAGTGAACACTAAGTTATAATTAGCTATATACCTTTCTCTATGATTCAGACGTGCCCTACGGATGTCTCCGTAGGGTTTTTCGTACCCGTAAGATTGACGTAGACCGCATTTTTTTGACTTCTATTGAATTTTCCCCCTTAAAGAGATGAACTGTATTAGAAAGCATTAAAATGCCGTAGCAAGCTTTAAAATGGCTTATTCTTTTGCCCTATGTTGAACGTTCGTTTTAGCCGATACTATTCAACTCTTATATTACTTAAATTCAAATACGGGCTTTTCTAAACCTAATAGTAAGGTATTCAAACTAGCAAGAGTTGTATTTCTTATATTATTAGACTACATTTGACTTGAAAGTAATAATTAAAACATATTTATTATGCCAACTTTTAATAATAATGATTCTCTCGATTTAAGTACTACTAAAATAGATGATATATCTACTGTTGGTAGTGCAGGTCAAGGTGCTGGCTCTGGTAATAACGGTAATACTACCGGACAGGGACAACAAGGTGCTGGACAACAAGGTCAACAAGGTAATGGTAATGGTAATCCTGATACTAATCCTGATACTAATGCTAATAATGGTAATGGTAGTACTGGAAATCAAGGTCAGCAAGGTCAAGTGGATAATCAGCAACAAGACTCCTCTATGGGGGAAGTTAAGTTATCAGAAGGTGATACTATTAATGTAGACGGTGTAGATTATACTATTGATGCTGAAGGTAATGCTATTGCTGCTGACGGAACTGTATTCCATACTGCTACTGAACTTGCTGAACTTATCGCTCAAAATGGTTCTGAACTAAGTGTTCTTAACCAATTACAAACTCGTTTCGGTTCTGACTTTAAAGATGAAAACGGTAATCCTATCGTATTTGATGATAATGAAGAAGGCATTGCTGCTTATGTTGAAACAGTAGTTCAGAGTAGAGTTAAAGAAGCTCAAACTGCTGCTATTAATAACTTATTTGAAACTTATCCTCAAGTAGAACAAGTTATTAATCATCTTAAACTTAATGGTACTCTTGATGACTTCGTAGAAATACCTGATAGAAGTCAGATTACTGTTAGTAAAGATAACGAAGAACAACAAGCTACTTTCATTCGTGAAGAATGGAAACTTAGCGGTAAGAAAGGAGACGTAAACAAATTTATTGACTATTGTAAGAACGCTGGTATTCTTTATGATACTGCTGTTGAATCTAAAGAAGCTGTTGATAGCATATATGAATCTCGACTTGCTGAACAGAAAGCACAAGTAGAAGCTAAAGAAGCTGCTGCTGCTGCTGAAGAAAAAGCATATTGGGATAATGTAGAAAAGACTATTAGCAAAGGCGAACTATTAGGTTATAGTATTCCTGAACAAATCCAATGTAACAAAGACGGAAAGAAAGTAATGCTTAGTCGCAAAGACTTCTTGAAGTATGTGTCTACTCCTGTTGATAGTGAAGGTAATACAGCTTATATGTTAGACGAAGCTAAAGTTGATTCTGATGCTCGTATGCAGGATGATTTACTTAAAGCATTTCTAAGGTTTACTGGTGGCGATTATGCTAGTCTTGTTGGTATGGCTGTTAATAAACAAAAAGTTCTATCTATTAGAACTGCCGCAGCGCAAACTACTGGTAAAAGGACTGTTATTATCAATAGTAAAGGTAATAATTCTAAGACAGTTGATAATGACCAACTAGTCTTGAACTAACTAAATTAAAACTAATATGTACAGATTAAGAGAAGTCGAAAGAGGTAGATATGATGACAGAGGTTATTCTAATGAACAATCTCTTGCTGCCTTAATGATTCAAAAACCGGAGGAAATCAACAACTTCTTAACTTACACTTATGGTATGGAAGATGACCGATTCCCGCTAACTTTCCTTACTGAAGGACAAGGTGCTGCTGGTGTTCGTGACATTACTACTGTTGAGTGGACTTGGAAGACAATGGGTCGTCAAAGATTCAATGATTACATTGTTTGGGCTGACACTGGTGATACTACTCCTGGTATTGGTGGTAAACCTATTAAAGTCGAGTTTGCTACTGGTCTTATTATTGAACAGTATGGTTTGCTTGCTCCTGATGGTAAGACAACTGTTCGTGTAATGCGTGACCACGGTGCAGGTAATCATGGTGGACATCTGTATTCTTTGCAGCTAAAGAATCCAGATAAGAGTGCTTATGTCGACCCAGCTAACTTTGAGAAAGGTAAATACTGGTGTATGTTAGCTCCGTCTATTCCTGAATCTTATTCTAAGGGTAACAAGACTAATGTTATGGGTCCTGGTGTTATGAAATCTCAGTTAGGATTCAAACGTTATAGCAAGGAAATTGCAGGTAACATTAGTAATGTTATTGTTAGTTATGCTTTCAAGACAAAAGGCGGTGGTACTGATACTCGTTGGATTAATGAAGAAATGCGTCAGTTCGATGTTCAGATGCGTATCTCTAATGAGATTGACTTATGGACATCTCGTTACAATCGTACTGTTAATGGTACTATTGATATGAAGGATTGGGATAATGACCAACCTATTCCTGAAACTGCCGGAATGTTTGAAATCCTAGAAGAATCTAACTACGATACTTATGGTGAATACTTGCCTCTTAGCAAGTTAAAAAGAACTATTGGTGATGTAGTTGATAAAGATACCGATACTGGTTCTATGGAAATTACTCTGTATGCAGGTAAAGGTGGTATCGAAGATTTCGACATGGCTATTCGTGAAGATGTTAAGTCAGAAGGATTCATTACTCCACTTGGAGAAAAGATGATTGGTGAAGAAGGTGGTGGTCTTACTTATGGTAAATACTTCCGTAAATATAAGACTATTGACGGACATACAGTTACTTGTGTTCATCTTCCATTCTTGGATAAATCACCTATTGCTGAAACAGCAAAAGCTAATGGTCTTATTCATCCTCGTACTGGCTTGCCTATGACATCTCACAAACTGATGTTCATTGACAATTCTGTATATAACGGAAATCGTAATGTTCGTATGGTACGTATGAAAGGTCAGTCTTATCTTGTTGGTGTATTGAAAGGTCTTACTCCTATTCCACCGTCTTGGGGTTCTGTTCCTAGCAATTCTATATCTACGGATATTGATAAATCTCAATATGAAGTTAAGATGTCTCGTGGTCTGCAAGTTGACAGACAAGAGAAGATGTTCATGTTGGAGTGTGTACTCTAAAGTTAAACAATTAAACTAAATTATAATGGAAGGACAAACACCAAAAACCGGTACATTCGGTAGTAGTCTAGCTAATCCAAATCCACAGTCTGCAAGTATTCCGCAGACTAAAACTCCTGAAGCTCCTAAACAAACCTATGAACAAATTCTTAAAGAAGAAGATGGTTTAGACAAAGACTTTCTTGAAGAAAGATATATTGTAATAGCTCTTGCTACTGATATTACTATTAATTCTGTTTATCGTCAAGTTAATGCTAGATACATTGCTGAACGTCATGATAGTATTGGTGGTAGTATTAATTCAGCTAGAGTCTTGACTAGCAACTATGAAGAAATGGCATATTATATGCCTTCTCTTATTGGCTGTTCTCCTAACGCACAAGAGTATGTTACTAGAGTTCAACGTTGGTTTAATAGTATATCTATTCCAGTTGACGGTGACGGAAAGAAACTCAACTGTTCGTTTCAATGGAGAAAGAAAAGAGATTATCTGAATTATAAAATAGATGAAACAGCTATCATAGAAGAATATGATAATGCCGAAAAGTCTAATCCTAAACAGTTGAAAGATGCTATTGCTAGATATGTCAATAAGATTAATGCTCTTGAATCTACTCGTTATAAATATGGACATCCTATTAAAGTAGATGATTATCTTGCATATCGTCATTGCTTATTATATCCGATTGTAGCTAAAGACGTATCTGTTATTAGTTTTGATTCTCGAATCAAGTTCTACATAAAAGATGAACAACGTGAAGCTAATCGTTTGAAACGTAGTCGTATTCAGGCTAACAAAGCAAGACGTAATTATCTTGATGCTATTGATAATGATGTTAAGTTCAAAGCTATCTTTGTATGCTACTGTGCAAGCAACAAACAAGATGTATTGTCTAACTTGTTACTTGACCGTACAATTCAAGAAAAGATTCTTGATGAGTTCGCAATTAAAGAGCCGGAGAAATTCAACAAACTGTTTAACAATTCACAAGTTGAACTTCAAGCGTTTATTGAAGAAGCTATCGCTAGAGGAGAACTAGTTCGTTCGGAAGTTAACCAAACTGTTTTAACTCCTGAAGGCGGATTCATTGGAGCTAACATGAAAGAAGCATTAGCTTATTTCAGTAATCCTGAAAATGCTGACTACAAAAAAGCACTTGAAACTAAACTTAAATTATAATAACTGGTTATTATGAAAGTAAAAGAGATACATAACGAGTTCATGCTTTTAGCCCAACAAATGGGTATGAAAAGTGTCCGAGCTATACTTCCTGAAGAGTTAGACCGACTAATTAATTTAGAGGCTATCGAATATGTCAAAGACGTTTTCTCTCGTAAGGGTAATCGTGAACTCGATGGTATCTCTGATAATGTTATAAGATTAACAGAACTTAGTAGCCTTCATACTAGTATTAAACTAGAAGCTGAACAAGGAGATATAATGTTTGGTACAGGTTATAAGATAGAATTAAATAATTATACTACACCAATGTTCTATACATCAGTTTACTCCTTTAAGGGGGATAAATCTTATCGTTGTAGATTGATTGACTTAGACTTAGTTAGTGAAACAATGAATGATTATCATTCAAAATCTATTGTTATAAGTCCTATATGTTATAAGACTGAATCAAATATTGAAGTTATAGCAACGTTCGAGATAGATAAGTTTCTAGTTAATTATATTAAATATCCTACTCCTATTAGTAGTGTAACTGATACTACAAATGAATTATCAGATGTTGCTATGAAGGAAGTTATTAAGAGAGCAGTTAATACTTATAATGCTATTTCTAATAACAATAGTTATGAGAAAGTTTCAAACGAATTATCTAAATTAGAATAAAATGGAAAGACTGTTATTTGCAGGTAATGTTGCATTAGCTACTACTCCCACCACTTTAGCTGCTGTTAATGCAGCAGGTATTACAGAGGGTGCTGTTGCTCTTTACGACAACAAAGGTGCAATCATCTCGAAAGCTCTTACTAAGAACATTCCGATGTTTACCTTGTTTGTTGGTGGTGGAGCATTTGCTAATAAGAGCAAGTATACCAATATTGTATCTGATATTGATACTAGACGTTTCTCTTATGTTAAGAGTGTCTATGCTGCCGGAACTAAATTTAGTGCGGAAATTACTGTTCCTACCCCCGTAGAAGGAAAGGATTATACGTTAACTATGGCTAAAGCTCATACTGTTCTTAATGAACGTTATAAGTGGTCGGCTAGTGAGCGTGCTCGTGAAGGTAATACTGCTGCTATTATTGCTAAGAAGTTAAGTACTCAACTTAATTCTCTTGGTAAGAATGAAGGATTTACTGCTAGTGTTGCCGCTGCTAAAATTACCGTAACTGGTACTGATTATGAAGCATGGAATCTGATTGCAGGAGATTCATTGTTTGGAGTAAATATTACTACTACAAAAGCTGTAAAACCAATTAATGATGATGCTGCTCTTAAAGAATTGCAGATTCGTTGTATTGGTGGTGAAGGTATTAATTCTACTAGCAATGATGCTCGTAAGTTATATACTTTGCCGGAGTTCTCTAATGCAGATGGTTGGACAGTATTTACGCTAACTTTCTATCCTCATCGTGACCTTCGTAGTGGTAGTACCGAAAATGTTAAAACTATTATTCATCTTGCTATTCCGACAGGAGCTGCTCAAATAGCTACTCTTGAAACAATATTTGCATCTGTTAATACTCCGGCAGCAGCAGCAGCAGCAGCAGGAGCTTAAAGAAAATATTGTAAATATAACTCGTAATAGTTTAATAAAGGGGTTGCTATTAATGTTAAAATTAGTAGTAATCCCTTTAATCATAAATAGGGATGAAAGAAATTATCGAATCTGCTCTTAATCAAGGCTTGAGTTCCTTGATAACTATTTCTATTTTCCTACTATTATATAAATGGTTGGATAATAAGAAGAAGACTGAAAGCGAAAAGTTTGTTAGTTCTATTAGTAGTACTCTTGATGAAGTATCTAAATCATTGCTACAAGTCTCAACGTTTATTACTGATATTACAAAGAATATCATAGATAAAGATAAAGACAAGTGTAAGACTGCAATAGAAGATTCTATGTTCGCTTCGGCAATGAGATTGACTATATTCGTTACTAATACTGTTATTAATAACCACGTCCATACTAATAAAGATAATATACTTGCTAATATCCATAATATAGTTAATGCAGAGTTTTACAGTGTATTCTCTAGCTTAGCTTTATATAAGATTGATGGAGTAAAAGCTAGTGATAATATGAAAAAGGATTGGATGCCGTCAGTGGAGAAATCTATAATAGAAATAGTGTTTAATGACAATCTTAGTAAAGAAGATAAAATATCTAGTTTTAATAATAAAATAAACTTGAAGTTTCAGTCTTACATAACTTATATAACAAGTAATACATTAAAGTAATGGACATAAACTTCGATAATGTAAATAGCAAATTGGTTGATAGAGGTATACAAGTTGTACACCTCTCTACCATTGGATTCGTTCTTACTAATGAAGATATATGTAGATATAATGCTATGACTATTCTTAGTCACATGCAAAATGTAGAATCTAAACTTAGTGAGAAACAACAACAAAATCTAATTGCAATGTATAACGAATTAATAGTAATGCAATGAGAAAGAACGAAAATGGAATGTATACTTACTTGGATGTTCCTAGTAAGTATAATTGTGTTTATAAAAGATTGCTTATTAAGTTAAGTGACTTAGGAGTAGACATGATTAAAGATTGTACTTCTACTTGTAAAGGTATCAATCGTCAAGTCATTAATTGTTGGAATATGTTTCAATCTGCTTGTGCCGCTTATACATTAGGTTATTGGAAACAGGCAGATTTACTCATTAATTATATTAATGTTTCTTTAGCTTTGAACTGTACTGAATATACTACTGATGAGAAACCTGTATTTATGACATTTGAACTTAATATTCCTATGTCAATTACTGGTGCTCAACAGATAAAATATAATGAAGCTACATTTGTTATCGCTAATAAAGAATATGTAACTAAAGATACTCTTACTATATATCAAGTTATTAACGAAAGAGAAAATATTATAGCTTCAGGATTATCTATTGATAGTCCGGCTAAGTTTAATGAATTAACACTTAATGCTCAAGTAGGACAAGTTTATATATTTAGAGCTAGTATAGAAGGAGAAGACGGTGAAACATATTATTCTAATGACTTTATTGTCGAATGTAAGTCTATTCCTAAAATGAATGTTATGTATTATGGACATACTGATATTGCACCGCAGACATTTCAAAATATGTCTGTTAGTGATATTATGGCACTAGAAGGTAATACTCCTAGAACTATTACAGGAGATAAGAATAATACATTTACTATTCATCAAGAAAAGAAGATTCATTATCTTCTTATACCTGATACACTTATGACGCTTGTTAAAGCTGAATATGGTACTATTCTTGTTACTACTCTTTGGGACGGTTCAGACGGTGCTTATAAGACTAACAATCCTGGTGGTATTGTTGACGATATACATTATAAAGTATTCTTCTTATATTCTCCTTCTGTATTTGATGATACTATTCGTATAACCTGTAAAAACAAGTAATATGAGAAAAGGAATAAGTATAGGTCAACCTATTATTAATAACAGCGTAGATGATAACTATAACCCTCTACCTGATATTGATGCTAAGTACGGACCTTATAGCAGTGTTAAAGAAGCTCTTGAAACTCTTACTCCTGAATTACGTAGTGTTGGACTTACTATTGGTATTAAACATAATAATAGTATTAATGAATATTGGTTTAATGGCGGTATTGATAACGAACATTTGGTTATTAAACAAGCCGGTGGTGGAGATAAACCTATACAAACAGTTTATATTCAAGATACTCCGCCAGCTAATATTAATGCTCTTTGGGTAGATACTTCTGGTCTTGGAACAGCTCTTGAAGAGGATGAGAAATTAGCTTCAATAATTCAAGCAATTCAAGTTATACAAAACTACCTTGATACTATTGTACATCAGAGAGACTTAATTATAAATCCTGGTCATGTTAGTAATACCTTTACAAAGTCGGTTCTAAAAGAATACGAGCCTATTGACCCAAATACTGGACAGTTAGCTATTCATGTTGCAGCTGTTGGTGAAAGTCTCGAACCTGAAACAGACCAATATGAACCTAATACTAAAGCTGTTCGTGGTCATTATGGAACACTTAAAGAAATTCAAGATAATTTTAATGACTTCGTAGATTACGAACTTCTTATTGCTACTGATGTAAAACGTCTGTATACTAAGATTAATGGAGAACCTGTTAATCTTACTGGTAGTGGTTCAGGAGGTGGAGGTAGTATAGATTATGATGCTTTAGACAAATTAGATACTATTGGATTTGTTGCACCGAACGGACAAATATATCGAGTTAAGGTAAATAACAATGGGCAATTAATAGTATATAAGAAAGAACTAGATACAGCTCAAGCTGAACCTACTGGTGGACAAGAAGACCCTGAAACTGGTTGGATATATGTAACTACATTATATCTACAAAAGCTATATATCAATTCATTATATTGTGGTGGTATTACAAGTGATGAATATAGTTATAATCCGTGCTCTCATAACTTCGTTGAACTTAGTAATCTTACAGGTAAAGATATATCTCTAAAGGGATTATCATTACAGTATGGTACAGAAGGGGGAGATTGGGAAACACTCCCTTTATGGGGGAATATCAAAGCTGGTTCGACATTCCTAATTAGAGGTGCTCAATGTTCAGTAATGAATATTAATACTACTCGTATTAAAGTTGAGAACTATGATATGGAATGGATAGCTAGTGACGGTAATCCTATTAAGTTTGATAATAAGAAAGCTAAGTTCTTCTTGACTTGGGGAACAGAGCCTAGTTCAGTTGCAAATCCTTATAATAACGCGACTTCCCCCATAAGGGTATCTAAAGGTTATATTGATTTGGTTGGACTACAAATACCTAATGCCGGTGATGCTGATAAAGTTGATGCTTCTGAAAATACTGCTTATGGTTATCTTAGTAGTAAGTATTTGTTTACTAAGTATTATACTATGGATAATGTTAAGCAAGCTACTAAAGCTCTTAGTGCTAGAAATAATGCTAATGATATGTACTTTGTTAACCTAGAAGCTGATGTTATTCCTAGAGTAGAATCTTATACTCCTAGAGCTAGTTTTGAGAATAAGAATATATTCTTTAATAAGACTTTATTAGATAGTACCAAACCTAATAAAGTCACTATGACTTTAGGACGCAAGGCTTGTTATACTATTAATGAAAGTAATGAGCCTAATGATGATGCTAGTAGATGTTTTAATTGGGTTTCCGTAGGTTACTATGATGAATACTTATGGTATCGTGCATACCGTAGTGATAATAGTTATACTGAATGGACTAAAGTGGAATCGTTTAAGAATGAAACTGGTGTTCGTAAATACTATAATCGTATTAGAGCTATAACTACTGACGGTACTCCGTTTACTACTCATAAGGTAATACTTACTCATCTAGGAGAACAATATGATACTCATACAAGAGACAAGAATGTCTATTATGAATATTACGTAGGTAGAGACGAAACTTATAGGAGCGATGTTCGCAGGTTTGTAGTTATGAGTGAAAATATGGAAAATGATGCTCTTAACTTTGTTCAGACTTCCGACCAACAAGGTTTTAATTGGGATGAATATAATGTGTGGAGAATAGCCGCTGACCAAATAAAGAAGGACTTTAATAGATATGAAACTAGTAACATATCTATGTGCTACTTTATGATTAATACTGGTGATATGACACAGAATGGTAATCGTATTAATGAATGGTTAGATTACGAAGCTGGTAGAGCATCTTTATATGATATTGCAGAAATGGTTACTGTTGGTAACAATGACCTTACTCCTGCTAATGTCTATGTTCTTGGTGACGGTGGAGATGATTCTAAAATCAATGCTACTAACATTCGTTTTTTCTATTGTTATGAAATGGATGAAGAAAATCCTCCTGTATTTACTGTTGAAGGAAAGGAAATATTCGTTGAATCATTATACTCATTCGATGTTGGTCATACTCATTTCTTATGTGTTAATAGTGAGATAAGTTCTAATACTGAACGAAGTGTTTATGGACTTTCTACTACCGGAGTAATGTATGACTTAATAAAACAATGGTGTGAAAGAGATGATGCAAAAGCTATTAATGCTAAAGCTAAGATAGCTTATTGTCATGAAATGCCTTTTACTATTATTACTCAAAATCTTATTAATTCATTCTATTGGGACGGTAAAGAAGATACTAGCGTAGAACGAAGCGGTAGTCGTTTGAACTTTAATACCACTAAAGCTAATGCATATTGGTTCTCAAAGTTCTTACAGACCCATAATTACCGTTTATGTCTTGGCGGACACAAACATACGTACAGTTGCAGCTATCCCATTTTAGAGAACGAAAACAGCTCTATGAAGCCTATCATACAGGTCACTGCGGACGTTCTAAAGAAAGATTTTAATTCAGATGAATTATATACCGAAACAGCCGAAGGAGCTTTACAAGGGCAATCTTTCCCTAAATCTTGGGAGAATAATGCGAACTTTGATATGCTTAAACATTTGTGCACGTTTCAACTGGTCGAGGAAATTACAGCTCCTATATATTTAATGTGTCAAGCTACGGGATATAAACATACTAGTAATAAAGAATTACCTAGTCCTAATATTCCGTGGTTAAGGTATTTCTTTCCAGCTAGTATTACTATTAATAGTAAGACAGATGTTACAGCTAAAGTAAATGCAGGTCAACGTTATCCTTTTTATATTAAGTATTTCCTTAATAAAGGTGAGGTTGATGATTCTACTTATTATTATCAAGCAACGATTACTGTCAAAAAGTTATCTAATGTATTTAATAATTCAGGTAAATACAATGTTAACATAGAAGGTCTTAATCCTAATTACAGTGTTGTTGGTGGTAATGGTGAAACTAATAATGGTAATGATACTATAAATATTAAATTTCCAAATTATAATATTGAATAATTATGGCAGATGATATTAAAAGATATAATCCTGATACTGGAACTTGGGATATATCGTCTTCAGGTAAAGCTACTGGAATTGTGGTCGATGACCCTCGTCTTATTGACCCTGACCTTGCAGAAGAAGGTAAGACTACGGAAAGTCTTAATGATGTTCTTGTTCGCCACGATGAAGCATTGAAGAAACATGGTGGTTATATTTCTTGGCTTGCCGAACATGGTGGTGGTGGAAGTGGCGGTAGCGGAGGAGCTACCGGAGATAAAATAACACTTACTAATAGTAATATAGTAAAAGAAGGTAATACTAATTATCTTTATTCTACTGTAACTACTAATATTAAACTGGAATATCTTATTACTTCTTCTAAGAATAATAAGCGATATTTTATTACTGTTACTCTTGACGGTAATAAAATTATCGAAGGTAAAGAAGCATGGACTAATACTCCTGGAATTCTTAATATTCCGCAGTTAGACAGATTCTCTTCTAATAGTAATCACTCTGTTGTAATTACAGCCAATGATACAGACGGATTCTCTGCTGAATCATATCTATTAAATATAGTAGAAGCAAGTATTAAACTTGCTAGTTCTGTATCAGGAAATACTGCAACTGTTGGTATTGATTACTTCTTTACTTATAGTATTACTAGTAAGATTGTTGGTTCAGATGTTAATCTTGTAGTTACTAATGCAACTAATGGTGCTAGTAAAACTATTGAATTAGGTAAAACTACTTCTACTGCTCCTAGACAAGTCAATGTTAACTTATGGGATTTAGGAAGTATTATTGCTGGTAGTTCTTATACTATACAGGCACAAGCATTTACTTCAATGAATGAACAAACTGTTCAATCAGATAAGGTGATAAATCGTGTAGTAGTAGAAGACGGTGTAAACCTAGTAGTACTTGTAGAAGGTATTACTAGTAAGGCAGAAGTAGATTCAGGAGTTGAAAGAACTAAGTTCTCTCAAAGCGGTAATATATCATTTGCATTCACTCCGTATCTTGCAGGAATAAATCTTATCTATTATGCTGTTAGAATAGAACATAATGGTATTGTTAAAGATATAGGTTACTTTGATGAAGGAAACTATAATAATAACCAATATGTGCAGCGTGGTAAACAACAAGTATTTAGTTATGCTATTCCAACTGAAGGAGAAGTATTAGGTAATTGGAATATAACTCTTCGTTGTTGGTCTGAAAAAGGTGACCCTATTACTGATACTGTTTTAGCTTGTGAAATTGTATCTAGTTCTCAAGCACTTATTGCTGACCAAAATCCTAATAATAGTAGATACGCTAGTTGGCATATTCGTCAAGAAAGTTTTCCACAAGTGTCTACTACTAAAGTTTGGACAAGTAATGAACTTTTGTTTACAGTTCCTGGTGCTATTGAACCTAGCGGTGCTACAACTGAACTAAATGTATATAATACTAATGGTGTTCTTTCAGGTTTCTTAACAAAGAACGGACAATCAATGTTACGTATATCAGGAGAGGCTTATGGAGTAATTGACGTACAACCATTTAAAGATGATACTACTACTCTTAATAACTGGTCAAGACAAGGCTTTGGTATATCGTGTACATTCAAGTCAGATAGACATCCTTTCTCAAATAGAACAGTATTCTTTATAGGGGATTACAATACAGATGAGCAATTCTCGGAAGGTATTAAAATAGGTCTTGAAGATATTACTTGGTCTTATACTGACGGTAATATTAAAGAGACTATGAGTTGTAAGATACAACAAGATGTTATTAATACTGTTGATTTTATAGTTAATAAGAATCCAGGAAAGATGGTTGTTGCTATCTTTATTAATGGTATTCTTAGTACAGCTCGTGAAATAAAGAATGACTTTACTTGGAGAACTAGTTCAAAGATATATCTAGGCTGTGATATTAGTAATGCTGGACAAATTCAGAATTTTGCTGATGTTAACTTCTATGATATTAAGTTGTTCCGTGTTCCTGCAAATGATAAACAGATTGTTATCAATGCGATGAACTCAAAAGCTAGAGCAACTCTATTAGCTGACGGTAGTGTAGATTTTACAGAATACAACAGAATGAAGTTAAGAAACTTCTTTTCTACTTCTGATTCTGAACCAAACTCAACACTTTGGGATGATATTAATCAGACTTATGCTAATGTTAACTTTAATAGTCTTATTTCTGATACTACTAAAGTACTTCCAGTAGATATTATGTTTATTAATTGTGCTAATACTGGTTTTACTCGTGCTGTATTTGAGAAAATAGGTGGACAGAATAATAACTGGTATACTGGTTGTACTATGAGTTACTTTAGTCCAACTTCTGGTAAATCAAGTTCTGAATATACTACTGATGTCGCTATTTCTAAACAAGGTACATCTACTATGAACAATCTTATTAAGAACTTAGAAATAAGATTTGATAAGATGCTAAAAGCTGATGACGGAAATAACCTTGATTATGAGTTATTCCAACCTAAAGAGACTTGGTTTCCCGAAAGACAGTTCACTCTTAAAGCTGACGTTGTAGATAGTGCTCATGCTAATAATGCTTCTATTGGTAAATGGATTAATGATAACTCGGATTTCTTATTCGAGAAAACTCCACCTATGGAAGAGTTAGAAGCTCACCGTCCAGTAGATACTCGTGATAGAACTGTTAAAGATAAAGTAACTATTAAACAGACACTTGAAGGTTTTCCTATTATTCTTCTTATTCAGTTTGATGGTGAGGAAACTCAAACTATGCTTGGTATATATAGTTTTAACTTAGGTCGTGGAGCTTATTATAATATGGGTTTCCGGTTTATGAAAGACTTTACTACTAAGATAAAGAACACGGCCGGAGAATATGTAGATAATAAGTTACCTGCTTTTGTTACTTCTTATCATACTTATGCTCAAGATGAAATGTTTGGAAACATAGACCAACGTAAGGTTTATTCTTATGAGTTCGGTGAAAATGCAAATATAATTGTAGACGGTGATAAGACATTACCGTTAGCTTTGTTTATGCAAGATGACTTATCTATTATAAAGCATGTAGGTGAGTTTAAATATAACGGTGGTAACTGGTTAGAACCAACTGCTTCTGTTACTGATGATAATATTTGGAGAGTACTACAAGAACTATTTAGTATCTTTGCTCAAATGACTACTTCGACAGTTAAGAAGTATATTTGGAATGAATCGGTAGGAGGATATGAAGAAACCGAAGGTGAATATCCTGCACAATCTAGTTGGTCTACTCTTGCTGCCGAACTTGATACTAAGTTCTCAATAAGAAATGCTTTTTCTTATTTATTAGTATGTGTAAAATACGGACTTGTCGATTCTCTTGGTAAGAATATGACTATTGTATGTTATGATATTAATGGAAGTAAGAAATGGTTTATTAGATTTTATGATATGGATACGGCTAATGGACTTGATAATGTTGCTCTTGAATCTGTTGCTAAAACTGCTTGGTTGGATAAATTTAGTAACAATGATAAGAATGATGTTAATTCATTAGTTATTACTAAGAATGCTGCTGACGGTGGATATGATACTTATAGTTCTCGTATGTGGGATGTATTAAGAGATACTGTATTTGCTAATACTGGTGTATATGATAATTCTCTTGAAGGACTTTGGGATTTATGGAGAAACAACGATAATATATGCAAAGATATTAATAATTATGTAGATAATTACTTTGCAGCTCAAACAGCAAATTGTGGTGAACTTCTATTTAATTATGACTATAATGTTAAGTATCTTACAGCTTACGTTGGTGAAACTGGTGGTGAAGCGTCTTATGCTAATATAGAGTTCTTACATGGTACTCGTGTTGAATATGTTCGTGACTGGTTAAAGAAACGCGTTTGGTTCTTTGACGGAGTGTTTAAATACAGTAATGCTGCAAATATTCAACCTTATAATAATAAAGGAACGTTTTCGGCAGGCGGTGCAGAAGCAACTAATCCTAAGCTGGTTGTTACTTCCAATTGTCCGGCTATATTTGTAGTTAACATTGGTAATACTACTGATACTAGATATTTCTTAGAAGAAGGCAAACCTACTGAAATTAGATTATCTCCTATTAGTTCTTTCAATACACAAGTTAGTATCAATAATACTCCTCAAATTAACGATATAGAAGGATTAGGTGGAATGAGATTCCAAAGATTCATGTCTAGTATGAAACTTCCTAGTTTCTCTAAACTAGATTTATCGTCTGTCGATACTCTTAGTGATTCTCCTATTCCATTTGAAACAGTATTCGTTAATGACGAAGATTTCTCTGATGTTAGACATATTGATTTAAGTAATACTAAGTTTTGGAGCGGTAATGCTGGGCAAGGTACATTTACAGTTAATATAGAAAAGTATATTAAGTTGAAAGATTTGAATATATCTAGTTCTATTGTAACTTCTATATCTTTACCTAATGCTTCTCTTTCTTCTTTGAATATTACTAATTCAACAGTTGAAGGTATTAGTCTTGTTAATCAACCGTTCTTGAAATCATTAGATTTCTCCGGTTGTAGGAGATTAAAAACAGTTACTATTGATTCTTGTGATAAGATTACTGAATTGAATCTTAGTAATCTAGGAGACTTACATACTATTAAGATTACTTCATGTCCTAACTTAAAATCTATTGTATGTACAAATAATGGTAACTTAACTACATTCAATGTATCTAATTGTAATAATGTCGAAACAATTAATATATCGTCATGTACAAACAGAAATCTTATTGTTTATATTGTAGGTGCTCCTAATATTAAGACACTTGATATGTCTAATACTAATACAGCTAACGATATTCAAGCCGCATCTGAACTTCCTAAACTTAGGACATTGAATATAACTAATAGTCAAGTTGAAGCTATACAATACGGTAATGCTGCAATTCCTACTTATAATGGTAATAAGATATTTGATGTTAGTCAATTAATCGACTTACAATTCAGTGTTCAAAACGCCAAAGGTGTACATTACTTTAAGTTTAATAATAATAAGGAACATCCTTTCAATGTAGGTTCTGCGTTCTTTGTTGGCTGTTCTAACTTAAAGAGAGTATTTGGACATATTAGTCTTAATGGTAATGGTGTATTCAATCAATGTTCTAAGTTCTATATTCACGAACCTAAAGAAAAGGTAGAAGGTATTACTCCTGATTATAATGGCGAATGGTTTGGTCCAGATACTAATACTGAACAAGGTTCTGTTGATTGGAGAAATAATACTAATTTATCTACTAACTTTAGTATTGGCACTACTGATGGTAACGTTATGTTTAGAGGTACTAATTGTAGTATATATGACGTTTATTATTTCTTATATAAATGTGATAACGTTACGACTCTTAGTAGTTGTTTTGCTAGTGTTACAAATATTAAGTGGGATTTGTTAGATAGTCCTCGTAGAACTATGTTCAATCACTGTACTAAAGTTGTTGATATGAATTCTATATTTTGGAAATTACCTGCTCAGAATCTTAAAATATTTACCAGTACTTATGAAAATGGTTCTACTAAACATAATGGTTTATTTAGTCCTCTTGTTAGTTTAAAATTTATAGACAATGCTTTTAATTTTGGTGGAACTAAATATACTGATTCTACTTTCTTAGCTAAGTTTAAAGGAAATGTAGATTCCAAGTTAATTAGATTAAACAATATTATTTCAAACATTAAATTTGTAAATAATATTAATAGTTCTCCTAATGATGA
>OLVS01000333.1_pt1 | contig 27444 bp, 21 predicted proteins | sample 1644121 | NCBI WGS metagenome assembly OLVS01 (sample SAMEA103958121, study PRJEB25191) | human gut metagenome
TAAAATAAGATATAATATCTATTGATATATAAACATATATTTATATGAAAGAATAGGTGATTATAATGAGTATGCCATCATTAGAAAATGTTGATAGACTGGCTAACACCTTATCACTGCTAGGTGATACTTCCCGTTTATCAATTATTATTTATTTGATGAATAAAAAGGCTAATGTGAGTGAAATTACAAATCATATGCAAATTAGTCAACCAGCAATTTCACACCATTTACGGGTATTAAAGGATGCTAAAATCGTTAAAGCTGAAAAGAAAGGGAAAGAAGTTTTCTATAGTCTTAATGGAGATATGGTTAAACGGATTATTGAATCAAGTTTAATAGAGCTTCCTAAAGGTGAATGATAATGGCTGGAACAATTAAAAACTATCAAATGTCAAAGATTAATTACAAGAATAATCGACGCATTATTCATGAAATTAAAAAAGTAAAGTATGTTGCGAGTGCAACAATTGATATCGAAAAAGATATTCTAAGAGTAGAATATAAATATGGAGATAAAGAAAGAAACCTGAATAATAAAATTAAACAAGCAGAAGATGATATATTAAAAGCTATTTTAAAATATGAAAAAAAAGCTACACTTAACTTAATTGTTAATAAAAAGGTTTATCGTGCAGTATTATATTTAAATGGTCTAGATTGTGCTCATTGTGCTACTAAAATAGAGACAATCGCAAAGAAGACTCTTAATTATGAAAAATTGTTAGTCGACTATACAAGTTTTCGTTTTATTATTGAAAGTGCTGATGAAGAACAAATGAATAACATTGTTGAATTAGTAACAGAAATAGCTCACAAAGTTGATGATAGAATTATTGTTACTAAGAAAGAAACAGAACACGGTAAAAATAAAGGTGAAATAATTCCAGAAAAAAGGTATAAATATACCTTCAGAAAAATTGCGATTACAATTGGTATTTTCTGTTTTATTTTTGGATTACTATTCTTAATTAGATTTAACTTTCAAGATTGGAAATTAATTTTTTCACATGAAGATGATGGAAAAATAGGCCATGACACATATCATATTGTACACGTTATATTGTTAATTTTAACATATGTATTAATTGGATATCCAGTTATTATCAGGTTCATAAAGAATGTAATTAAAAGACAATTCTTTGATGAAAACTCACTAATGACTATCGCAAGTATAGGGGCAATTGTCACAAGACATTATGTTGAAGCTATTATGGTTATGGCACTTTTCCAAATAGGAGAAGCCCTCCAACATTACGCGGTAAATATGAGTAGAAAGTCAATTGAAGAGTTATTAAAAATTGATATAAAAGTAGCTAAATTAAAAAAGAATGATGAAATTTTAGAGATTGATGTTGATAGCATTTTACCTGATGATGTTATAGTTGTAAATAAAGGTGAAATGATACCACTTGATGGGATTTTATTAGATGCTCATGCGACACTTGATACCAAAAATTTAACTGGTGAAACATTGTTGCGAGAAATAAATAAAGATGATGAGATAATGGCTGGAAGTGTAAATATGGGGGCGATGATTGAAATTAAAGTTATTAGACCATATTCACAATCAATGATAACTAAGATTATTGATATGGTAGAAAACGCTTCAACATCTAAAGCAAAATCAGAAACTTTCATTACTAAATTTTCTAAATACTATACTCCGATTTTATTAATCTTGGCGGTAGTATCTGGAGTAGGTGGTTTCATAATCCAATTATTACTTCAAAATTATAGTGGTAGTGTATGGGGACTTGCGGTTGAATGGATTTATAGAGCTATGGTATTTTTAGTAATTTCTTGTCCTTGTGCGTTAGTAATTTCAATTCCTTTAAGTTTCTTTTTGGGAATTGGAGTATCAAGTAAAAATGGTATTCTTATTAAAGGTAGTAATTATTTAGAGACCTTAAATAATGTTGAAAATATAGTTTTTGATAAGACTGGTACCTTAACAAAAGGCGAATTTAAAATTACTGATGTTGTACCATCAAATGATACAATATCTAAAGATGAGATTATTAATGCTTTAATTTATACAGAGTTTTATTCTAATCATCCAATAGGTGTTTCGATAGTTGATGATTACGGAAGAGAAAATGTTTACTCAGAAATAATAAGTGATTTTTCTGGTTTACAAGGTGGTGCTAAAGCAACTATTAATGGTAAAAAAGTAATAGTTGGGAATTACCGCTTAATGCAAAACAATAAAATTGAAGTTCCTAGTGTTGAAGCAAGTGGATTAGTTCTTTATATTATCAAGGAAAAAGTATATCTAGGATATGTTATTATTGGTGATGTAATTAGAGAAGAAGCAGCTCCAGCAATTGAAAAACTACGTCATCAAGGGGTTGATAAATTTTATATTTTAACTGGTGACTCTAAGGGCATTGCTGAAAACGTAGCGAAAGAACTTGGCATTGATATTGTGTATTCAGAACTTTTACCAAATGAAAAAGTTGAAAAGTTACAAGAAATAAGAGATAGTGCCAAAGATGGTAAAACTGTCTTTGTAGGTGATGGAATGAACGATGCTCCTGCTATCGCAAGTAGTGACGTTGGTATTGCGATGGGTTCGACTGGTAGTGATGCCGCAATCGCTATTTCAGATGTTGTTATTATGAGTGATGATTTAAATAAATTACCACAGGCAATTAAAATAGCGAAAAAGACAAAATTAAAGGTCTACGAAAATATTATAATTTCACTAGTTATAAAACTACTTGTAATGATTCTTGCGATTATTCCATCGAATCCTGTTCCACTTTGGCTTGCTATTTTATCAGATGTTGGTGTTTCTCTTCTTGCCATATTTAATTCGATGTTGATTATGTTTGATTATCATTTTAAATCCAAGAAAAAGGAGAATCCAAATGAACAAAAATAAAATTATGATAGGAGAAATAATAGGAACATTTGGTATTAAAGGTGAATTAAAAGTTTATAGTGAAAGTGATTTTGTTGAATATCGCTTTCGAAAAGGAACAAAAGTTATGTTTAGTAATAATGCTATGCACACGATTAGTTCATCAAGAATTCATAAAGGTAACGTTTTAATTACTATTGATAATTTAGATAACATTAATCAAGTAATAGATAATGTGGGTATGAAAATATATGCAGATGAAGAAGATATACCTCCACTAAATGAAAACGAATATTACATTGATCACTTAATTGATTTGATTGTTTATAATACTTTAAACGAAAAACTAGGAACTGTAACAGATGTTATCGAAATACCTAGTGGTTATATTTTAGAAATAATTGATGATAATGATAAAAGATTTTTAGTACCTTTCGTTGATGCCTTTGTAAAAGAAATAACCAATGAAAAAATAGTGATTGAAGAAATAGAGGGAATAAGATGATTAAATTTGATATATTAACTCTTTTTCCAGAAATGTTTACAGGAATATTAGGAAGTTCAATTCTTAAAAGAGCAATTGAAAACAAACTGATTGAATGTAACCTAATTAACTTTCGAGAATTTTCTGGTAATAAACATTCAACTGTAGATGATTACTCATATAGTGGTGGTGCGGGAATGCTTATTAGGGTTGATCCGATACATAGAGCATTGGAAAGTATAAATGATTACAAAAAAGCTAAAGTTATACTAACTTCACCAAGTGGTAAATCATTTAATCAAGCAAAAGCTTTTGAACTTTCAAAAGAAGAACATATTATTATTATATGTGGTCATTATGAAGGAATAGACGCAAGAGTTTTAGACTATGTTGATGAAGAAATATCCATAGGCGATTATGTATTAACTGGTGGTGAACTCCCCGCCGCAATCTTAGTTGATGCAATAAGTAGGTTAGTACCTGGAGTTATTAGTGAAGAATCACCAGTGAATGAATCATTTAGTGAAAACTTACTAGAATATCCTCAATATACTAGACCACAAGAATATGATGGAAAAAAAGTCCCAGAAATATTAATATCTGGCCATCATGCAAAAATAAAAAAGTGGCAACGCTATATGTCACTTAAAAAGACTTATGAAGTAAGACCAGATATTTTAGAAAAAGCCAATCTAACGAAAGAAGATTTAGAAATGTTAGAGGAAATTAAAAATGAAAACAAATAAAAGAATATTATTTATATTAGTATTAGTTACTCTATGTTTTACTATGATTAGTTGTAAAAAAGTAAATGTATTTGATGAAACTAAAGCAAATGATTATATTGATGCGTATTATGAATATTTATCAGACCAAAAACAAGGGTTTGTGGCTATTGATTTAAGAACGCTTGAAAGTGAATATGCTGAAGGTCATCTAAAAGGTTTTATAAGCTATCAATATTATAAAACTAAAAAAGAAAATGAAACAGATGCCGTTTATGAAAGTAGAATGAGTGAAAGCTTTAATAAATGGATGACTCTAAATTACAGTCAATCATTAACTGTCTTTCTATTAGATAATGATGGAAAGGTAGTTAACCGTGAAGCACTGAAACTAAAAAATCAAGGCTATAAGAAAATATATATATATACTGGTGATTTTAATACATTACAAGAACAAGCAAATGGAGTTATAGAAATAGTAAAAGGAATAGATGACTGTGGATGTTAGGAGTACAAAAATGAAGAAAAGAATATTTTATATAGTTACATTATTACTAGCAATATGTGTTATCACGGCATGTGATTTAACCCCTAAAGGAGATGGCAACTCATATAAAATTAGTTATTATGTAAATGAAGTAAACATCGAACATGAACCAAGTTCATATGTATCAGGAGAAGAAACCATTTTATTACCACTTAATGAAGAAGGCTTTTTAGGTTGGTATAATAATGAAGAACTTAGTGGTTCAAAAATTGAAAAGATTAAAAAAAGTGAAATTGGAGATAAAGTATTTTACGCAAAAATTGATCAAAAACTTCCAGATAATAAAGAATACAATATTATCTATAGTTTAAATGGCGGTAAATTACCACTTGATGCACCTTCATCATATATCTCTGGTACTGGCCTTAAAAATTTACCTACTCCAACTAAAGATGGATTTGAATTTGTTGGTTGGGAATTAAATGGTAGAATAGTTAATGCTATCAGCGAAACTGCAGTTGGCAATGTTACCCTTTCAGCAGTTTGGAAAGAAAAAACAATTACTGAAGACTTACTAGGTGAAGCTTTAAAGAATATGACTAATTATAGTTTAGTTTATTCATTTAGTGAAAAAGGAAGTACTGACCGTTCTAATACATATTATGATAGTGATGGTACAACTTTAAAGATTAGTTATATCGAAAATACTGGTACATATTCAGTGTATTTAACAACAATTGACAACGTTAGATGTTTCTATATTGAAGATTATGATGGCAGTTATTATATAGTAACTGAAGATGATGAAACATTTGAAAATTACTATATGGCATATGTAACATTTGATTTATCAAATATTGATTCTACAATGTTTACCTTACAAGGTGGTGTGTATAAGTTAAAAGATACAACTAAAGTTCATGAAGTAGCTAGTCAAATATTTGGTGAGTATAGTTCTAATGAATACCAAGATTTAAGTATCACCGTTAGCAATGGTTACATAACTAAAATTGAAGCATTATCAAAATATACTTTTAATGGAGAAATATATGATTATGTATATTTAGAAGAATTTTCTAATTTTGGAAATGTCACAATTACTTTACCAGATTTAAATGATAATCCAAACACAATAACAATTAGTGAAGTTTATAATAAAGCTGATAATGATAGTGTCACAGTAAAAGGTTACATTGCCGGTGTAGTTGGTAATAATGTCTATATTCAAGATGCTACAAGTGGTGTATATATATATCTAGGTTCAACCTCAGCTCTTGATGAACGTGCAACCCTTGGCAAAGAAATCTTAGTTTCAGGTACTAAAACAACTTTCTGTGGTTTAGTAGAAATTCAAGATATTGAATCACTTGATTATACTGGAAATGAAAAAGAACTTTCACCAGTAGTTCTACCAAATCTAAGTGATGAAACCCTTGGAAGTCATATATCTCAACTAGTAAGTTTTACTAATATGAAGATTGTAAGTCTTCCATCTAGTTATTCATTAAATAATAAAGACCATAGTATTAAAATTAGCGATGGAACTAATGAAACAACGTTATTTATATCTAAACATGTTGATAGTGCTTATAAAGAAGTTTTCTTTGAAATATTACAAACTTTATCAGTAGGTGATAACATTAATGTAAGTAATGCGGTGGTAAGCTGTTATAACTCATATCAAGTTGCACTAACAAACTTCTCAAGTATTACAACAAAAGAAGTAGAAGTGGTTGAAACTGAAATTAAGGTTAATAAAACAACAATTAAAGTTTTACCAGGAACTGCATTTAATGATATAACTAAGGATATTGTAGTTTCATTAGTTTATAGTAATAATACAACTAAAGTTATTCCAACAAGTGAATGTACTTTTATTCATGATTATAATCCAAATATTAATGGTGCATATGAAGTAATAGTAAAATACAATAATTTCACAGTTAGATTTATAATTAATGTAACAGATGAAGAAAGCAAACCATTTAGAGCATCAGATGATACCGAGATATTAGAAGATGTTATTAAAGAAATGGGTTATGATAAAGATACTAAAACAACATATGGTGTAAATAGAGGCTTACCTTCAATTGGTAGTCCTAAGGTACTTGTAATTCCTGTTGAATTTACAGATGCTTCCGCTCCTGCTAATATGGTAGAAAACATTAGAACTGCCTTTTTTGGAACAAGTGAAGAAACTGGCTGGGAAAGTTTAACTTCATATTATCAAAAAGCTTCATTTGGTAAATTAAACATTTCAGGTGATGTATTACCAGTTTATAGCACCGGTAAATCATCTAGTTACTATGATGGTATTGAAAAAGGTGATTATGAAATCATTAAAGCGGCACTTACATATTATGATTCAACAATTGATTATAGTAAATATGATTCAGATGGTGATGGATATATTGATTCAATCTATTTAGTTTATACATGTGAAATTAATCGAACAGATGATAACTCAATGTGGTGGGCTTACACTTATGAATATTTCACAGATGATGTTGAATATTATGATAATGTTGAAGCTGATTTCTATCTGCTTGCTGGTTATGATTTCTTATTTGAAACTTTCGCAAGTGGTAAAAGTGTTAAATATAATCTTGAAACATTTATTCATGAATCTGGTCACTTACTTGGCTTAGATGATTACTATGATACAGATTCATCAAAAGGCCCTAATGGTGGTCTTGGTGGCGGCGATATGATGGATTGTAATGTAGGTGATCACAATCCATTCTCAAAGGCTATTCTTGGTTGGATACAACCACTAATTATGGGTGAAGACAGTGCAACAATTACCTTAAAATCATTTGGATCAAGTGGTGATGCACTAATTATTCCTAAAAATTGGAATGGCACATATTTTGATGAATATTATATTGTTGACTTCTATACTCCAGATGGATTAAATAAAGCAGAAGCAGGTTACTCTGGATTATTCAGTACTAGTGGAATTAGAATCTATCATATAGATGCCACAAAAAATGATCCTAGTGAAGCTTGTAGCATTTGGGATGTTTATAAATATAATAATAGTACAACAAACCACAAACTAATTTCATTAGTTGAAGCTGATGGTGGTAACCATGTTAACCAAAACGAACTTTCAAGTAACAAAGATTTATTTAAAGTAAATGATGTTTTCAAAAACGTTAAATGGTATGACGGTACATCAGCAAACTTTGAATTAAAAGTAATCAGCATGAACAGTGAAGAAGCAGTAATTGAAGTAACAATGAAATAAAGTTAGCTAAAATAAAACGTTGGTAGAACTTGCTATCAACGTTTTATTTGAGTATGGCTTAGTAGAAACACGACTGGTCAAAATAAAGCACATTATGATTATATTGAATATGGTGAGAGAGAATATTATCTAGTCTTATTAATAGAGAATAAATATTATCTAGTTTGTTCGACTACTGCTTATGGTGTTAAAGAAAAAGAAGGTTATAGTAATCGTACTAAAGGCAAAACTCTTTATATGATTAGTTAACATTAAACAATATTGTTTTAAATAATGTAATAAGTTGTTAAAGTTATTAGATACTATATAATCATAAATAGAAAAAAATACAAAAATGACATTTTAAATTAAATGGGGGTTGAAAATGGCTTTTTCATTTGTTGATGTGAAAAAAGAGTTTCAAGCGATAGAATTTCTTAGTTATACAAAATAACTTATATTTTGTTTTAGTTTTTAAACTGTAATCTTAAAATTCTTAAGTTAAATTGCTTTAAATTTAATACTTAATTGGATGGTTGGTAATTTTTAATTTGCTTATGAAACAGCATAGCTTTGCTATCTATAATCAGCAATACACTTGAAAAAAATGATAAAGTATGCTAAAATAACTTGCAAATTAAAGATTCAAAAAGGTATACATTAACACTACCTTAGTTGACAATAGTTTAACTTCAACATTAGACGATGAAAATAAATATATATGTAATGATACTAATGATAAAGTATATTTATTAAGCAAGCAAGATGTAATAAATGCTGAATATGGATTTATGACTGGTGACTTTGGTAAAGACACTTTAAAACAAAAGAGCCCAACAGACTATGCTAAAGCTGTTGGATGTGGCTTTGAGGAAAATATGGATACATATTATTGGTGGCTTCGTACTCCGTCTTCAACTCAAGTCATCAATGTTGTGACTATAAGACCTAATGGTGCTGCGTATGGACAACGTGGAATTTACATTGGAGAAGTTGGTGTAGTTTCGGCAATTACCGTAACATTTGATTAATAAATAAAACACATTAGATAAGTAGTGATTAATTTGATTACTTGCAATCTAATGTGTTTTTATTATAATAGTGTGATTTTATGATCTTCTATTGTTACTAATCTTTGTTTATATAATGCTCCAACAGCACGCTTAAATGCACTTTTGCTCATTTTAAAGTATCTCGTAATTTCTTCAGGAGTAGATGCGTTACCTAGGGGAACAATGCCACCCATTTTCTTTAAATAATTAAGGATGATATCACTATCACTAAATCTTGCATATTCTTTTTGCGCAATGGTTGAAGCATGATAGTGACCTGCTTCATTAATGTGAATAATTTTACAGGTTACTTCTTCTCCAATACGATAGTCTTTTCTTAAATAACTTTTGTGAAGATATACAAACTGATATTCTGAAGTACAAATAGTCATTCCTTCAGGATTGATTTTAACTACCCTACCAGCTATAGTTTGACCAATAGTTAGAGGTGGTTCTTTAAAGTGCAAATCTTGAGGAATAATAGGACGAGCAACTAATTGATTTTGCTTTTCAACTAAAATACATGGTACTTTATCACCAACTTTAGGCCAAGCACTCAAATAATTTGGTAAATAATCTTTTGATAATAAAATGTCTTTCGCAATGCCAATATTCACAAAGACACCTGCTTTTTCCATAATATCAACAACTTCAACAAGTCCAAATTTATGGGTTGTAATTAATGGCATTTCCATAGTGGCACATAATCTTTTTTTCTGATCATAGTATAAAAAAGCGTCAATTTTTTCGCCTGGTTCTAGTTTTCTTGTAGCTTGATTAAAGTGTAAAAACACATAAGTTGTTAATTCATCATCATCTGGACTCAAAGTATAACTGATATCTGTTTCGCGTTTTACAATAAATTTATTTACTTCTCCAATGTTTAGCGGCATATATACCTCCTATAATTATTATAATAATATCACAAAATGTAAAAAAAAGAAAAAGTTAAGCATTATCATTTGAATATGTAGAACAAAAAAGAATATATGATTTGCATAAAACATTAAAATATGGTATAATATTAAAGCAAAACATGGTATTCCGCTGATATACCCCAAGTTGATATGGAATATGAATGAATACCAGAAGATAAGGAGTGTTAATTATGAGTCAACAATTAATTAATGCGGTTACAAAATCATACATGAAAAATGACGTTCCTGAATTCCGTCCAGGTGACAGTGTACGTGTTCATGTAAAAATTAAAGAAGGCGACCGCGAAAGAATCCAAATTTTTGAAGGATTAGTAATTGGACGTCACGGTGGTGGCATTAGCGAAACTTACACAGTTCGTAAGATTTCATCAGGTGTTGGTGTTGAAAGAATTTTCCCTTTACATTCACCAATGGTTGCGAAAATCGAAGTTACACGTCTTGGTAAAGTTCGTCGTGCTAAACTTAACTATATCCGTGGATTATCTGCTAAGTCAGCAAGAATTAAAGAACGTCGTAATTAGTTCAAAAAATGAGAAACGAGATGGTAACATTTCGTTTTTTCTTTTAAAAAATAAAATTAGAATTTATTACTTGATTAAATCTTCTATAAATGGTATAATATGCTTAATAAGAGTGGAGGAATTGAAATGGAACATAGCAAAAAAAGAATAATTACCACAACTATTGTTGGTTTAATATTATTTGTACTAGGTATATCATTATTTATCGTTGGTCTTTCCATTAAACGCCCAGTTATAACTTTTTATGATACAGACGGTGAAACAATTATTGGTACAGAAAAAGTAGCAATTGGTAGAAGCGGCGGAGCAATGATACCTGGAAAGAAATCAGAGTTACCTGGCTACTCATATACATTTGTTGGATGGCGCATTGAAGATGAGACAACAGGTACTTCAGAAGTTGTTAGAACTATTGAAGTAAAAGAGGACAAACCAATTAAAGCTGTTGCGGTGTATAATAGAATAGCTTTACCATACGAAATAAAATATAATTTAAATGGTGGTTACTTAGATTTAACTACTGCTCCTACAGTATATAATGTTACCCAAGCTGTAGAACTTCCTATTCCAACAAGAAAAGGTTATACATTTGCAGGTTGGTATAAAGGCACAACATATGGAAATAAATTAGAAGTGATCAATAAAGGTACAACTGGCGAAATAAAGTTAACCGCAAAATGGGAAGCTGAAGTATATACAATAACATATGATTTAAATGATGGAATTCAAGCTGAAAATCCATTAACTACATATACAATTGAAACAGTAAGCAAACTTCCAGTTCCTCAAAAAGATGGATTTACTTTTGGTGGATGGCTTGATGAAGAAGGTAATTTAGTTGGAAAAATTACTGCTGGAATGACAGGTGCTTTAAATTTAAAAGCTCGTTGGATTAATAAAATAAATTATAATTTAAATGGCGGATTAAATTCAAGTGATGCACCTGATACATATGAATTTGATGTTGATGTCGTACTTCCTACTCCAACAAAATATGGTTATGTTTTCTTAGGTTGGTGTATGAAAGAAGACTTATCAGATGAACCGCTTAAGGTGTTAAATACTACAACTCCTGCTGGTGTTGAATTATATGCGAAATGGCAACTTCCAACTGATGGTACAGTTGTAGTTGAAAATGGTATTAAATACATCTATTTTGGTAAATATCCACAAACGGTTGTATATGATTATGCGACTATCCAAAAACTAGATCAACTTTGTCAAAATAATATAAGTTATTTAGAGGGAGAAAAATATATAAAAGTATTTGCTACTCCAACAATTGCTGATGTTTATAAATTTAATGGAAAAGTTGAATATCTCCTAGACAAAAATATCCTTTCTTCTAACTTAGTTAGTAAGAGAAATTACTATTTTAAAGTTTTACCAATTAAATGGCGTGTTATTAGTGAAGAAAATGGTAAACTTCAATTGTTATCTGAATATGCTTTAGCGGCTCAAACATTTGGTACAACCAACGACTATAGTACGTCAGTTGTTAGAAAATGGCTAAATGAAACATTTTATAATGAAGCATTTACTGATGTGGAAAAAACAAAAGTTCAACTAACAGAAGTAGACAACTCGGATGCTACAACTGCTAGTCGTACTGACAATCCATTCGCAAGTACTACAACAAAAGATTATGTATATTTAATGTCATATAAAGAAGTTACAAAAGTTAAATATGGATTTATAAGTTCACATGATGAATGTGATCCTGCTAAATATTGTGAAGCAACCGAATATGCAAGAGCACTTGGTGCTGGCATAAATATGAATTCTAGTTACTTCGGTTATACTGATTGGATGTTACGTTCTCCATTTATTACTGCTGAAAATAGTATATCCGTTGTTCGTGGTATTGGTGATAGTAAAGTTGTAGGTACTGTAGAAAGATGGGCTCAATCAAATGCAGTATATGCAGTTAGACCAATGGTTACAATAGTATTACAATAGGTTATATGGTTTCATATAACCTTTTTATCAAAATGAAAGGTGATAATATGATCAGTTTTAAAATACTAACAAATGTTGAAGAAAATGATGATACTACTTTAAAATCAAAATTTTTTGGAAGCCCAGTATTCCCTAAAAACTATTTGGAAATCAACAATCTAAATGATGACTTTTTCTTATTACAATTAAATCTAAAAGAAATTAGTGCATATCAGACCTTACTTCCCAAAGATGGTTATATATATATATTTCTTGAAATAGACACAAATCCAGTCACACCAAAGGTCCTTTACACAAATGATGAAATAGAAGAAGAATATGAAAATATTAATGAAGATTTTAATATGGAAGATTCAACTTCAAAATTTATTGAGTTTACAGCTGAAGAAACTGGTAATGCCTTATTAACAAGTGAAGGAGAATATATATCACTACTAACTATTGATATAGAAAAAGTGCCAGAGGGTTTTCCAAACTTTAACTGTCCACATGGAAAAATAAAGTTTTTAATAAAAGAAGAAGACTTAAAAAATCAAAATTATAAAAACATTAAATTTTATCAAGAAAACTAAACATCATATTTATGTTAAATGTTCCCCAATGTATATTGACTATTGGGGAACAATATGATACAATTATAAAGGAAAATGTTCCCCAAGGAGGAGATGTAATGGCAGTACAATATAGTGAAATACAAGAATTGCTTAGGAGTCGTGCTGATCTTCATGCAAGATTGAACTTAATGCCCTATGATGGTACACCCGAAATCAAGGAACGCGGTGACGGAAAATACCTTTATATTAGAAAACGTGTCGCCGGTAAGCAGACTTCTACGTATGTAGGTGCATATACCGAAGAACTGTATAATTTACTTCTTCGAAATGCCAGAGAAGTTCGTGAAATTAGAAAAACACTTCGCAATATCGAGAAACAACTTGCTATAGCTGGATATTCTGAAGATGAACTTTCCGCGGATGTTATTAAAAACATTGCATTTGCACGTGCTAATATGAAAATGAATATCTATAATCAGGCTGTTTTGGAAGGCGTTGCAACGTCCTTTCCACAGACGGAAGAAATCATAGAGAATGGAAAAGTATCAGGCATAACAGCCACCGATGTACAAAAGATTTTGAACTTAAAACACGCGTGGGAGTTTATTTTAGATCGAGATGTAGTTGCTAGCCGTTCTGACTATTATATGCTAAGCCATATTGCAAGACTTGTCAATGAAGGATTTTTTGCTGAAGGTGGTCGCATTCGTGGAGTTCCTGTTACCATAGGTGGTTCATCTTATGTTCCACCTTTGCCGAATGAGTTGGATGTAAAAGACAGAATTCGAGAAATTGTTGAGGAAAACGATGAACCTATCAACATTGCTATCAAGTTGTGTCTTTACTGTATGAAGGCTCAGATATTCTTGGATGGTAATAAACGTGCCGCTATTATTTTTGCAAACCATTATCTTATTTCGCACGGCGGAGGTTTCTTGGTGATTCCTGAAAAGGAAGTGCCGATGTTTAAGAAATTGCTTGTAAAATACTATGAATGTGAAGATATATCTGTTATTGCGACATTTATGAAGGAATGTTGTTGGAAAACAATAGAATCTTAAATAACATTTTATGAAAAAAACTAAATAACAAAAAGTATTTGCCAAATGGTAAGTGCTTTTTATTTATATGGAAATTTCACCATGGTGGATAATTAATATATATAAAAGTTATAAATGTCAAGAAAACTAAACATCATATTTATTGACAATAAAAATAAAAAATGATATTATAGAGATGCAACCACAAATAAAGAAAGAAGGTGATTTTTATGAATAAAGGAGTTTTATCTAGTGTATTTCATAGAAACTATTGTTCATTAATTTCACCTAAAAAGTTACTTTGTAATTTTTAGTTTTCTATAATATATTAGTTCTAAAACTCCGATATTAGGAGTTTTTTTCTTATACCAAAAAATAAATAAAAAGGAGACAAAAATGGAATTATTTAGAAAACTATTAATGAGTATGAATGCTCAAAACAAGGTAAGATTAACTGATCTTTATGAAGACCGACTAACAAAAGAAAAAGATGAAAATAGAAGAAGATTATTTGCTTATAAAAATCTTCAATTCTGTTTTTCAGGATCAAATTATAAATATCCAGAGATTATGTATTTTCATATTGGTATTCCTCAAGAATTAATATATGATAATTGTAATCAAGAAACAATATTACCATTACAACATTATCTACTTAAATATTTAGGTAGACTCATAAATGATTATAACCATGAACATAGGAATAACAACAAAAGTGATAGAGAAAGACCATATGTTGAAGCGCAAGTGCCTAGCGAAGTTATAATCAAAAGAAATGGTATATCTTATAATAATACAAAAAACATGTTTGTTCTAAACATATATTTTAGATTTCCGTTAATTAATAATTATGCGATTATATCTAAAAGTGCCTTTAATTTTATAAAAGATTTGCTTACTGTAGTTAATGATGAATGTATTATTTTTAATAAAAAATATGATATAAAGAAAGCTCTAGATATATATAATAAAGAACAACAAATAAGAAACTATCTAGATAAATTTGGATATATTTCCTTTATCGGTGATGGTAGTATTCTCCCTAGGGAAAAAGGCACCATAAACCCTAATTTAACAGCTATTCCATTTAAGGCACCAAAAGAAGATAAAGTTAAGATTACATTTAGTGATGGTACAACTATCAAAGGAATGGCTATTAAAAAAGGAATTAATATTATAACAGGTGGCGGATATTCCGGTAAAACAACCCTTTTAGAAACTATTCAAAATGGAGTGTATGATCACGAAATTGGTGATGGTAGAGAGTTTTGTATAACTGATACAAAAATCACAAGAGTTTCTGCTGAAAATTCAAGATATATATCAAACGTAAACCTTGAAGTTTTTTTCAAACATATAGGAACAAGTAGAAGTGTTAAACATTTTTCAACAGATAGTGCTAGCGGTAGTGTTTCTCAAGCAACAAATATTATTGAAGCAATAAACGCAAATTGTAAAGTTCTTTTAATTGATGAAGATGACAGTGCTACTAACTTTATGATTAGAGATGACAATATGAGAAAGATAATTAAGAATGAACCAATTATTCCGTTTACAGACCGAATAGTTGATATCTATCAAAAACTAGGAATATCTATAATCTTGGTTATTGGCGGGTCAAGTGAATATATTAAATATTCTAATAACGTTTATTTAATGGATAAATTTAAAATTAAAAATATTACTAAACAATGTGATGAACTAATTTTCAAAAATAATGCCGGAAAAGAACAAACATTAAAAATTAAACATAGTAGAAAAATGATTAAAAATACTAATTCACCAATTCTTTATTTTGAAGTAAATAAGAATGAAAATAACAAAACAGTTATCATAGGTGAGTATAAAGCCGATATAACGAATCTTGTCACATTAATTTCCGATAATCAAATAAATTATCTTGCATATGTTTTAAAAAAGATATTACAAAAAAATGAATGTTATGATAAAAATATATATCAAATGATACCAAAATATTATGATAAAATACGGTATGATGCCCTAAATGAGACTATCATAGAAGCAACTCAAATTACTAGTATATGGTTTGAAGAAATAAGAATATATGATTTGTTGTTTACCATAAATAGGTTGAGAGGACTAACGTTTAAAGATTAATTCAAAAAAACATTAAACAACGTATTATTAAACTTGTATTAGATATTTAATAAAACAAGTTTTAACTTTGTGAATGAAATAATACATAATGCCTAGAGGTTAAGTTTTTAGTAGATAAAATAATGAAAAATAATCCATGTTGTTATTGTACGCATAGATGTATGAAGGATAACTAATATATATAAAAGTACTTAATGATTGCTATTTAATTAATTCTATGATATACTACTAATGCGGTAGATTTACCACACCCTTGATAGTTTTCAATTAAATTACCTAAGGGATGAAAATAATTATGAAATATACTCTCTTTAGGTAGAAAACTAAAGGGAGTTTTTTGTATATAATATTAGAAAAAAGGAGGTATCATATGATTTGCAAAATTCGAAAAATATTTTTAGTATTTGGAGTGATTATCTTTATTTCTTGTTTTAATGGATGTGTTGTAGGCGGTGGAAATGATTGTGTATCATCACATCTACATATGGATATTTTTTATAATAAAGTAAATGATAGAATTGTTGATAATAAAGTTGCAATAGGTATGGGAAATAGTATTTATGATCCAGATGGTAATGCGGTGGCTGTTCTTGATGATTACTACCAAGGATTTATAAACATATGTATAAGCGTTTTTGGTGATAATGATAATACTGCTATAGATAAAATTGAAATTCAAAATAGTGAATTCTTTAGTCTTGAATATTCTTTAAAATCTAAATATAGAGAAAGTATAGATGATTATAGAAAAACATGGGAATTTAATATAACTGACTACGATATAAAAGAATATATTAAATTTGCAATATCATATGATTGGAAGACTGGTCAATCAATCATGCACATTTCAAAAATACTTAGTATATATGGAGAATTCATTGATGATGAGTTTATTGTAAAAGATATCCTTGATATAAAATATACCAGGTAGTTAATTAAATTTAATATAAAAATAATGATAATTATTTTACCACCATTACATAATATGAGAATCACTCATATTATGTGGTGGTGATTTTTCTATACCACTTTATGTGGCTGAATTTGTAATTAGGCACTTCACGAATATTTAATAAAAGAGTTTAAAAAAATAATCGTAATATATAATAAAAACTAGATAACAAGCAAAAAAAATAAACATTTGATTTTATTAATTTGTTTAAATGATGTATAATAATGTTGAGGTTATAGTTATGAAATATATAAAAGAATTATCAAATTTAAAATTATTTAATAAAAAAGAAGTAATAAGCATCTGTGGAAGCATTTATAATGCTAACTATATTTTAAAATCATATATAGATAAGGGATATATAACAAAAATAAAAAAAGATTATTTTGTAATTAATGATTTAGTCAATAATGTTCCTGCAGCTAGCAAATATGAAATTGCATGTGGTTATGATCAAGGTGATTTTATTTCTCACCATAGTGTTTTTGAATATTATGGATTAAATAATCAAGTTTATAATACTGTTGATATTACAACTAATACATATAAACGTGATTTTGTTTTTGATGATAATTTATATAAATATCATAGAAACAACAATTTAATTCAAGTGAATAATTTATTTGGAATTAAAATTACTAGTATTGAAAGAGCTATTGTTGATTGTATCAAAGATAGTGTAAATTTTGAATATTATGAGTTATTGGAATGCTTAAATAATATTAATGCACTTGATGATATAAAAATACTGGAATATTTAGAAAGCTTAAATAACAAATTATTGTATAAAAAAGTAGGATTTGTGCTAGAAAAATATAAAGAAGTATTGAATTTAAATGATGATTTTTTTTCTGAATGTAAAAAAAGAAGTGGAAATATAGTTGGCTATTATAATTCGCAAGCAAAAGATTCATTAATATTTAATTCAAAATGGCGTTTGTTTGTTTATAAGGATATAGGGGGATAATGATGTTTTTATATACAAAAAAAGAAATTATTATAACTGCACAAGAATTAAATGTTCAAAAGCAAACATTAGAAAGAGTATTAAGACTAATGGATGTTTTAGAATTTATTAATACCGATAGTTATTTAAAAAATAAACTAGCGTTAAAAGGTGGAACCGCTATTAATTTAACATTCTATAATTATATGAGGTTAAGCGTTGATATTGACTTGGATTATATTGGGCCAAATGATAGAGAACAAATGATGATTGATAGAAATTTAATTGAAAAAAGGCTATTAAATTATACGCAAGAATCTAATATGCAATACCGTAATGATAAAACAAAGAAGACTCATGCACTTGATTCTTTTGTGTTCAATTATTCAAATCTGTTTAATGCTACAGATATGATAAAAATTGAAATTAATTATATGAATAGAATTCATTTATTTGATTGTGAAAAAAGGAATATAACACTACCTTTAAAAAACAGTAAGAAAGTTTTAACATTAAATAAAATTGATTTGTTTGCCTCAAAAACTAATGCCTTGATATATAGAACAACTATTAGAGATATTTATGATGTGTATAATATGATTAAAAATAAAACAATAAGTAGTAATGAATTTATTATATTCAAAAAAAGTTTAATCTTTTATTTATTATTATCTGCTGAAGAAAAAATTAATATCAAAATATTGTTTGAAGAATGTAAAAAACGCATGAATTCTTTTGTGGGAAAAAGAGTTCCTCAATATTTAACTTCAACATTAAAACTTAATGAAAAATTTGATATTTCTAGTGCAATACATGATATTAGTCTATTGTTAGACAAAATTTTAGAAAGTATTACTGATAATGAAATTGACTTTATAAATAGTTTCCCTAATATTTCTACTAGCCTTTTTGAAAATAAAATGATTGATGAAAAAATTAATAATCATCCAATGGTTAAATGGAAACAATCATTGTTGAAATAAAGAAAGTATTATATGAAAGTTATTGTTGATAGAATAGATAATGATAAATCTACTAATTATTTATGTAATTTTGCTTATAAATAAAAAATTTAGAAAAACTAATTAGAGTAATAGAAAATATTACCATCACCACTTGCATATAATGTAGTGGTGATTTTTTATGAAATATTATTTAGTTGGTATTAAAGGAACAGGAATGAGTAGCTTAGCGTGTTTATTAAAGGATTTTGGTTATGAGGTAATTGGAAGTGATAACGATAACTATTATTTTACGGAAGAAAAATTAAAACAAAAGAAAATACCATACAAACCATTCGGAAAGAACTTGCTTTTATCTGATTATATATATATAATCGGTAATGCTTATAATGAAACAAATGAAGAAGTAAAGGTGATAAAAGATTTAGGATATGAATATTATTACTATCACAACTTTATAGGTAGTAAAATAAATAAAGATATTATTGCGGTTAGTGGAACGCATGGTAAAACTACTACAGCCTCGTTTTTAGTTCAGTTTCTTAAACATGATGTTTCGTATATAATTGGTGATGGTAGTGGTGGTGGCTGTAATAATAGTGAATATTTAGTTCTTGAAGCATGTGAATATAAAAATCATTTTTTAAGTTATCATCCAAGTATTCTTATTGTAAATAACATTGAACTAGATCATCCAGATTATTTTAATAACATAGATGAGGTAATAGCATCCTTTCAACAACTTGTAAATCAAAGTGATTTTGTACTTATTAATGGTGATGACAAAAATTGTCTAAAACTAGTTGGTAAAAACATTTTAAAGGTAGGACAAAATAAAAATAATGATGTTATATTTAGAATTAATAAAGTTGATCAAACAGGTTATATGGTAAATTTAAAGTATGCAAATAATCAATATGCTTTTAGGGTTCCATTCTTAGGTAAACATTTAGTGTATGACTTTGTGATGGCGTATGTCGCAACCATTATGATTGGAAAAACCCCTAATTTGCTTAACATTAAACTACCAAGTAGAAGAATGACTGAATATAAATATGGTAATACTATTCTTATTGATGATTATGCACACCATCCAACTGAAATAAAGGCCTTATGTGAGAGTATAAGGCTCAAGTATCCAGATTATAAAATAAATGTAATTTTTCAACCACACACATACACAAGGACATTAAGGCTTAAAAAAGAATTTAAAAAAGTTCTAAGATTATTTGATAAGGTATATATTGAAAAAGTTTTCGCATCAGAACGTGAATTAAAAGATATGTATAAACAAGCAAAGATTAACAAGATATTTAATGAGTTTGAAAAATTTAATGAAAATGTAATTAATGAAATTGACAAAAACTTAAATGAGGTTTGGATATTTTTAGGCGCTGGTGAGGTAAATAAATATATCAATCAAATATTAAAGGAAAAATGAAAATGAAAAAATATTTTCATTTTTTCATATATTTCCATTGCTTTTTTATGTATAATATGCTATAATATAGGTAAATTTATTATAGTGAGGTGTTTTATGAAAGGAGATAACAAATATAGTTCGCAAATTAAAATCTATGATGTTGCTGGTGCGGCTGGTGTTTCACTCGCTACTGTATCCAGAGTTCTTAATCATCCAGAAAAAGTAAAACCTGGAACTCGTGATAAGATTAATAGAATTATTAGAGAACTTGGCTATAAACCTAATTTAAATGCTAAAGGCTTAGCTAGTTCAAAATCAACAACTGTTGCGGTGGTGGTTCCCGAACTTACACGTAGTAGTATTGCCGGTATGGTTGATGGTATTGCCGATTGTGCGGCTCGACGTGGATATTTGTTAAGATTATTTGTTAATCGTCCTGCCCAAAACAACGAGTCGATAAAAGAACGCGAGAAAGAACTTTGGAGTAACATTATGTCCTCAAGTGTTGATGGTGTCTTATATATTAATGATGAAATCACTGATGAACACTTAGAAATTATGAAAGATCAAAATACTAGTTTAGTTTTAACTAACACTGTATGTAACGACAAAGAATTTGCTTCAGTATCAATAGATTATTATAAAGCTGCATATGATATTACTAAAGAAATGATTTCAAGAGGCAACAAAAAGATTTGGATTGTTTCTAGTCAACGTAAATATGTAGTTAATGATATAAAAGTTGAAGGTTACCTAGAAGCAATGAAAGAAGCAGGTCTTGAACCTTTTGTATTAAGGGTTCACGGAAAAACCGAACTAAACCAACCAGAATATCAAGAAGCCTTAAATAAAGATCATCCTGATGTTGCGATTGTGGTTCGTGATTCAATGGCTGTATCACTAATTAATGTAGCAAGAAATCTAAAGATTAATATTCCAGAAGAAATGCAAGTAATTGGTTTCCAAAATACTAAGTATGCAGAATTATCTAGACCAACACTTACTTGTATTAATACACCTATTTATGAATTAGGTGAGGCCGCAATGGATTTATTAACAGAATTAATGGAAGAAAGTTTGCCAGAAGATAAATCAATTAATCAATTAATTGACTTTAATGTCATTTGGCGTAATTCAACTAAGTAGTAAAATAAATGGCACGTAGAGAACTACTCGGCTGGTGAAAGAGTAGACAAGTTTATTTTATGAATTACATACATACCCTATCATATTAAAGTGCAAGCTTAGCTTGAATTAAGGTGGTACCGCGGGAATAAGTTGTTTAAAACAATGTTATTATCGTCCTTAAAAAGTAGTAAATACTATTAGTGTATTATTACTCTTTTAAGGACTTTTATTTTATTTATTAGGAGGAAAGAAAATGAATTTATTTGAAGAATTAAAGTGGAGAGGCTTAATCCATAATGTTACAGACGAAGCTGTAATTGAAAAAATTAATAAAGGTGAAGTTACTTTTTATTTAGGTACTGATCCAACTGGTGATAGTTTACACGTAGGACATATGCTTGTATTTTTATTTGCGAAAAGATTAGAAAGTGTTGGAAATAAACCTGTCTTTTTAATTGGTGGGGCAACAGGCTTTATTGGCGATCCTAAACCAACAAGTGAAAGACAATTATTATCAAATGAAATCATTGTCCATAATGCGGAATGCTTATATCATCAAGTATCAAATCTATTTAAATGCGAAATGGTAAACAATTATGATTGGACTCATAATATTGATATCTTAACATTCTTAAGAAAATATGGAAAATACTTTAATGTAAGTTACATGATTAATAAAGAAACTGTTAAAGCAAGACTAGAGAGTGGAATATCATATACAGAATTTTCATACCAAATTTTACAGGCATTAGATTTTGAACATTTATTTGCTGAAAAAGGATGCACACTTCAAATTGGTGGACAAGACCAATGGGGTAATATTACTAGTGGTCTTGAATTAATCCGTAAAATTCATGGTGCTGATGCTGAAGCATATGGTATTACCGTTCCACTATTTACAAAAAGTGATGGTACTAAATTTGGTAAGAGTGAAGGCGGTGCTATTTGGTTAGATCCTGAAAAAACATCACCATACGCATTCTATCAATTTTGGATTAACACTCCAGACAATGATGTAATTAGAGAATTAAAACAATTTACATTCTTAACAAAAGAACAAATCGAAGAACTTGAAGAAAACTTTAAATTAGAACCACATAAACGTGCTGCTCAAAAAGCTCTTGCAAGAGAAATGACTGTTCTTGTTCATGGTGAATATGCGTATAACCAAGCTGTAAAATTATCAGAAGCATTATTCAGTGGTGATATTTCTAAACTTACAAAAGAAGAAATTGAAACATTATTTAATGGTGTTCCAAGTCTAGAAGTAACTGAAGACTTACCATTAATTGATGCCTTGGTTAATGTTGGAGCAGCAAAATCAAAACGTGAAGCCCGTGATTTTATCACTAATGGTGCAACCCTTGTTAATGGTATTCAAACCAAAGACCTTGAAGCAGTCTTAACTAAAGAAAAGGCAATAGGAAATGTATATACTGTTCTTAGAAGAGGAAAGAAAAATTATTATTTAATCATTCATAAATAGTTAAATGCCCTGCTTGAATTAGCAGGGTTTTAAAAAATTAAAGTAAAAAATAAGGTAATTAAATTAAAATATAGTATAATAAAACTATAAATACAAATGGAGAATATATGAAAATAATTGAACAATTTAATAATCTAGTAAAAGACGCAGTAAATGAAAAAGCATTTCCTGGAGCGAACTATGCCATAGTCTTTAAAGACCATGTTATCATGAATAGTTTTGGTAATAAAAGTTTGTATCCAAATGTTGAAGAAAATAACATTGATACTATTTACGATATGGCATCATTAACTAAAATAATATGTACTACAACTTGTGCTTTAAAGCTGATTGAAGAAGGAACTTTAAGGCTTTATGCTCCTGTTAAAAAGTACTTGCCTGACTTTAAATTTGATAACATTTCAGTATGGAATTTAATGACTCATACCTCTGGTTTACCTGAAGGAGTACCCCATGCAAATGCGATGAAAACCCCAGCTGAAGTATGGGAAAAAATTAATAATCTTGAATTAAAATATGAACCAGGAACCAAAATTCATTACTCTGATATTGGATATATTCTTCTTGGAAAAATCATTGAAACACTCACAGGACGAAGATTAAATGAATATGCGAAAGAGGAAATTTTTGATAAACTAAAAATGGTAGACACTACATATTTACCAGTATATTCTTCAAGAATTGCCCCAACCGAATATCGTGATGATAGTGTTTATCAAGGCTATGTTAGGGGAACTGTCCATGATGAAACATCATACGCACTCGGTGGTATAGCAGGTCATGCTGGACTTTTCTCAACCGTTAAAGATGTAAGTAACTTCCTTCAAATGATTTTAAATGATGGTATGTTTGAAGGAAAAAAAATTTTGTCAAAAGCAACAATTGATGTTTTGTATACTCCTCAAGTTGAAGAAAAAAATGGAGTAAGCATGGTTACAGAAAAGAGAAGTTTAGGATGGATTAATAGAGGCCCGGCCTCATCAGCTGGTGAATTAACAAGTGCTGAAACAATTCTACATACTGGTTTTACGGGCACTAATATTTGGATTGATCGAAAAAATGAAGTAGCATTTGTTTTACTATCTAATCGCGTTCATCCAACTCGTAAAAATATTTTGCATATGGACGCAAGAGCTAGATTTGCGAATTTTATAATTGCTCATTTAGATGAATTAAAACAAGAAAAATAGAAAGGAATGATTAATATGAAAACAATACTTGCAATAGGCGGACACATTGGTGACATGGAACTTACTGCTGGTGGTATTATGGCTACTAATGCAGTGAGGGGTGGTAAAAATATCACTCTTGCTTTAACTGCTGGTGAAAGAGGAAATCCACCTCATATGACACCTGCGGAATATCGTGTTCAAAAAATAAAAGAAGCTGAGACTTTCGCAAAAATGGTAAATGGTGAAGCGATAGTTTTAAAATACGCGGATGGCGAATTACCTAATAATGATGAAGTAGTAGACCAAGTGGTGGATATAATTGTTAAATATAAACCAAATGTAATCGTAACGCATTGGCAAAGTACAATGCATAGAGACCACAATAACACCCATTTAATCGTTCAAGAAGCTCAGTTTAGAGCAGGTGTTGTCGGAAATAAAAAAGGTGAAAGACACTATGCTCCTGTGTATTTTTGTGAAAACTGGGAAGATTCAGATAACTTCACTCCATATGTTTATGTGGATATTACAGAAGGATATGAGTTATGGAAAAAAGCTATTCAAACTCATTGGTTCATTATGAATAGCGGTGATTTCAAATATTTTGATTACTATACTTCGCTCGCAAGATGCCGCGGTGCTTTAATGAAAAAACAATATGCGGAATGCTTTGCGGTACTTGATAGACAAAAAAAGATTTTTAAGGATGAACTATAATTATGAAAAAGATATTTATTAGTTTATGTTTACTAGTAATGTTACTTGGTTTAGGTTTTAGCATTAAAGCTGATGATGAATTGCCTGAGGGTGAAACTTATCTTTTTACAACAATAAATGGTCAAACAAGTAAAATTTACCATTATGGTAAAGGGGGAGCAGTTACTTTACCTAAAAAGTATGTATCTGATGAATCTGAAATGCGTGGTGTTTGGGTCGCAACAGTATATAATATTGCGATTGGAAAACAAAAAGGGACAAGTAAAGTAGATATTGAAAATTATAAAAAGGAATTTTTAACAATCCTAGATAGAATGGAAGAATTTGGAATGAATACGTTATTTTTCCAAATTAGACCTGCTAACGATGCGTTTTATAAATCAAAATTAAATCCATGGAGTGAATTTTTAGTAGGTGCTGGCATTGACCCAGGATGGGATCCCCTTGAATGGATGATTGAAGAAACTCATAAACGTGGTTTTGATTTTCAATGCTGGATGAATGCATATCGCGTTACAACTAGTTCAGTTTTACCTGATGGAAGCAAAAATGCAAGTTACTACAAAAATGAAGAACTTGTAAAATTTAAAGAAGAAGCAATATCAAGACTTGCTGATGGAAACTTTGCTAAAGAACATCCTGAATATGTTGTAATGGGGGAACATGATACAAGATTAATTTTAAACCCAAGCGAAGTAGCAGTTCAAGATTTTATTGTGGAAACATTAAAAGAAATAATTGAAAATTATGATATAGATGGAATGCATTTTGATGACTACTTCTATTTAAATGGTTCTACTTCAAGTGATAAAGTTAACACTAATTTTGCTGGTGGTCAAAATTATAATAGTGCATATAGTGGCGCTAACATTCTTAACGATTTAGGTAACTATGAAGAATATAAAAACAATAACGCTGACTATGAACATATGGAAAAAGGCTATAATTTAGGTGATTTTAGACGTGAAAGCATAAATTCGATGATGCGAAAAATAAGAGCAATGGTTGATGAATACAACAAAAAAAATAATGACAATGTTGAATTTGGCTCTAAACCAGCCGCAGTATGGCGTAGTAATAGTCAGTATTGTACCGAAGGATTTGATAGATGTTCACCAATTGGTTCATTGACTGCTTCAGGTGCTTATTCATCATATTCAGATTTATTTGCGGACACTTGGAAATGGGTAGAAGAAGGTTTAGTAGATTATGTAGCTCCACAAGTATATTATTCATTTAAAGATAATGTTGCAGGTTATGCTGACATCGTTGATTGGTGGGCTCAAATGGTTGGTGACTTAAATGAAAAAAGAAATCAACAAGGCTTAAAGAATATTAAACTTTATATAGCTCATGGTATTTACAAATATCGTGATGCGAAAGATCAATTTAGTGATGATGGTGAAATCATAAATCAACTTAAATATACTAAAAAATATGATAGTATTGTAGGTTCTGCATTTTACTCATATGAAACTTTATATCAATTTGCGAGTACAACTCATGAAAATGGAGTTAAGTATTTAAGAAACAATTGGACTAATAATCCAGTATATCCAATTAACCGTGGTGAAAATGATTCAGCTGGGCTAAAGGTTAGTGATTACAGAATTACATATGATAGTTTAGCGAACGAATATGTTTTAAGCTTTGATAAACAAGCTAAATTTAGAGCGTATGGATTATACAAGGTACCAAAGGGAACTACTTTTGATTCAAGTGATTTAACAACAAGAATTGCGGTTGAATATGATCCATATGAAAAAGAGGGAAGAGCTAATATCAGAATCCCTAAGTATGATGATAACTATGATTATTATGTTAAAGTCGTTTCCACTAATGGTTATGTTTCAGCAGAAACTACTAAACTAGATTTTAGTAAAGTAGAAGAAGTTGAATCAATAAAAATAGAATCTATGTCAACCATTCCATCTCAAGTATTAAAGGGTTCAAAAGTATCGGTAACAACAAAAGTAACAAATGCTACAGGTAAAGAACTAACTTATAAAGTTTGGTACTTAGAAAATGGAGTTGATTATCAAAGACTATTAACAAGTGGAAAAGTTAATAAATCTGTACTCACATTCAGTTTTAACACATATAATTTTGAAAGTAAGAATGTTCAAATTAAACTAGAAGTAACAGATGGTAGTGTTTCGACTTATATGACTAGTAATATGTTTGATGTAGTGAATAATATTAAAATAGATTTTACAACAAGTGTTTCTAGTAATAATATCACAGCACCAAATAGTCTTATTATCACAGTAGATATTAACACGGATATTACTGATGTGCCATATTTAATTAAGATACTTGATTTAAATGGCAACGATATTACAGTAGTAGATAGTGGAACTGTAACTAAGAAAAAAATAGAAGCAGGTTGGTTTATTAATGACGATACATATAAGCAAGTAGTTGTATATGTAATGGTTGGTGATGAAACTAGCACATATACCAGTGATGTTATTAACATATCAGTTAAAAAAGAAGAGACAAAAAAAGGCGGCTGTAAATCTGATACAGTTATTAAATACATTATTGCCTCAAGCACAGCTCTAGCATTAGTGTTAGTTATTGCGAGAAAAAAGAAATAAAATATTAAGCTAATAGTAGATTTACAAAATGGTGCTTTAAATAAAATGGGGGTTTTTGAAAAATAACCTTTCCATTTACTGGGGG
>OLVS01000354.1_pt1 | contig 25998 bp, 24 predicted proteins | sample 1644121 | NCBI WGS metagenome assembly OLVS01 (sample SAMEA103958121, study PRJEB25191) | human gut metagenome
ACAAGAACGAGACCGCTCCCATCTTCGAGGTTGCCGATTACGGCATCACCGGCGACCTGTTCAAGGTCGTTCCCGAGCTGATCGAGTCCATCAAGGCCGCCAAGGCTGCGAAATAAGAGGTTCCTCCCTCAAAAAACAGGCTGTCCGGTTTGAACAGCCTGTTTTTTACCCCCATAAAGGCGTTTTATGTACCCCATAAACCGCCTTTATGTACCGATTTCCCCCGTTATGCGTCCCCATTTCTTGACCTTTGGGGCTGATTTTGCTATACTAATGTTTTATTGAGCGGAAAGGAGGCGGCGCAATGGACGCCCACGAACTGCACATTCAGCTGGATCCTGCCAAGCGGGCCAGCGACGATATTTATGAGCAGCTCCGCGCCCTCATCACCTCCGGCGCGCTGAAGCCCGGCGACCGGCTGCCCTCGGAGCGGGCCATGATGGCGGAGCTGCAGCGCAGCCGCCCCACCATCCGGGAAGCCTTGAAGCGGCTAGAGCAGGGCGGATACGTCACCTCCACCCAAGGTGCCTCCGGCGCGGTGGTGCAGGAGCTAAGCCTTCACGCCGCCGAGGAGCCGCTGAAGGACATGATCCAGCTGAGTCAGGTGTCCCTTTCCGAGCTGAACGAATACCGCCAGAGCAACGACTCCACCATCGCCGCGTGGGCCGCCAAGCGCCGCACCGACGAGGATCTGGCCGATCTGCACCAGTGCGTGGCGGAGGCGGAGGCCTCGCTGAACGACTACGAGCGCTTTATTGAGCTGGACGTCCGCTTCCACAGTCTGCTGGCACGGGCCAGCGCCAATCAGGTGGCCATCATCGTCACAGAGGTGCTGGGCAACGTGGAAAAGGAGACGCTGCGCAGCAAAATGCTGACCCTGACCCCGGAGGGCCGGGTGGCGCTGGGCCGCCGCATTCTGGATACCCACAGCATCATTCTGGAGGCCATCCGGCAGCAGGACAGCCGGGCCGCCCGCAGCGCCATGCAGACCCACACCAAGGCCGCAGGCCGCGACCTGCAACTGTAAAGGAGGGCCGCAGACATGACCTTGCAGCAGCTGAAATACGTATCCAGGGTGGAGAAATGCGGCTCCTTCAGCCGGGCCGCCCAAAAGCTGTACGTCTCCCAGCCCAGCATCAGCAATCTGGTGAACGCGCTGGAGGAGGAGCTGGGCATCACCATTTTCACCCGCTCCTCCACCGGCATTGCCATCACCAACGAGGGGCGGGAGCTGCTGAAGCTCAGCAACCGCCTGCTGCGGGACGCCGACTACATCAGCGAGTATTTCCACAGCGACACGGAGCAGGAAAAGCCCTCCTTCTTCCTCAGCAGCCAGCACTACGACTTCGTGGTCAGCGCCTTTGAGGAATTTGTGGGCGGCATCGACGCCGACCGCTATACGCTGGGGCTGAACCAGACCCAGACCGCCGCCGTCATCGAGGACGTGCGCAAGCAGTACAGCGACATGGGCGTGATCTTCCTGTCGGACGTGAACCGCCGCCACATGCTGAAGGTGCTGGAGGACAACAACCTGGAATTCCACAGCGTATCCCGCGCCGCGCCCCACGCCTTTCTGTCGGTGGAGCATCCGCTGGCCAAGCGGGAGAGCGTGACGCCGGAGGAGCTGATGGACTACCCCTGCATTGTCTATGAGCAGGACGGCGACTCCCCCGGCTTCTTCTCGGAGGAGATGATGCTGCCCAATTTCTACCCCCGGAAGGTGGTCTACATCAGCGACCTGTACGTAAGCACGGCGCTGATGCGGGGCTGCAACGCCTACGATATCGGCACCGGCGTGATCTCAAAGCGGCTGTCCCGCGAGGTGGCCTGCGTGCCTATCGCCACCGACGACCGGGTGGATATCGGCTGGATCGGCATTCGGGACAGGGCGCTGCGGCCCATTGAGCGCTCATTTCTGGACTGCATGACCCGGCAGCTCCACGCCGCACAGGGGTAAAGCTTTTTCTTATGGAGCGCCATAGGTTCGCGGTATTTCCCTCCTGACGAAAAATGTGATATGCTGACAGGCAGGAAAACAAAGCTGCCTGTCAGCATTTTTTATGGAGGTGCGTTATGAGCCAGTTGATCCTGAAGCATCCGGATTTTCAGCCGGAGAACGTAAAATTTGACACGGTGGAGGTTCACGCCGGTGAGCCCCGCGATACCTACGGTTCCCTGATCCCGCCCATTTACCAGACCTCTACCTTCTACTTTGCCTCCACCGACGACGCGGTGGAGGCCTGCGGCGACTACGCCGAGAGCTTCGCCTACAGCCGCATCACCAACCCCTCCCTGGACTACATGGAGCAGAAGCTGGCGGCGCTGGAGCACGGCAAGGGCGCAGTGTCCTATGCCTCCGGCATGGGTGCGGTGGCCGGTGCGCTGTTCGCAGCGCTGAAATGCGGCGACCACGTGATCTTCACCAAGGCCAAGTACTCCGGCACCGAGGACATTACCAGCGACTGGCTGCCCCGGTTCGGCATTGAGCACGACTCCTTCCAGGCCGATCATCTGGAGGAGCTGGAGCCCCTTATCAAGCCAAACACCAAGGTCATCTACGTAGAGACCCCCGCCAATCCCACCATGGTGCTGGTGGATCTGGCGGAGGTGGCGAAGATCGCCCACCGCCACGGCGCGAAGGTTTTTGTGGACAATACCTTTGCCACCCCCTACAACACCAATCCGCTGGATCTGGGCGTGGACGTGGTGATCCACAGCCTGACCAAGTACATCGGCGGCCACGGCGACCTGCTGGGCGGCGCGGTGATCTCCAACGATACAGAATTCCTGCGCCAGTGCCGTCTGGGCACGCTGATGCATTTCGGTGCGGTGATGGCGCCCTTTACGGCGTTTCTGGTATGCCGGGGCATGAAAACACTGGGCGTGCGGATGCGGCAGCATAACGAAAACGCCCTGAAGATCGCCCGCTGGCTGGAGGCCGATCCTCGCATCGAGACGGTGCGCTATCCCTTCCTGGAGTCCAATCCCCAGTACGACATTGCCAAAAAGCAGATGCGGGGCGGCGGCGGCATGATCTCCTTCGACGTGAAGGGCGGCCTTGAGGCCGGCAAGAAGTTCATCAACAGCCTGAAGCTGTGCACGCTGGCGGTTTCGCTGGGCGACACGGAGACGCTGGTGGAGCAGGCGGCGGCCATGACCCACACCATGATCCCCAAGGAGGTGCGGGAGGCCGCAGGCATCACCGACGGCATGATCCGCATGTCCGTGGGTCTGGAGGATCCCGACGATATCATCGCCGATCTGGATCAGGCGCTGAGCCGCTGACAAGGAGGGTATCACATGGAATTTTTCGTACAGCAGGCCGTGCTGGACGCAGGCGTGAAGATCATCTTCCCCGTGATCCGGGGCATGGACAACACGGTGGAATCCGACGAGTGGAAGGCCTATCGCACCCGGAAGCTCCATGAGCTCTATGAACAGTACGCGGAGCTGGACGTACACGCTGACCCGGTACTGGAGGGCTTCAACATCCTCCACGACGACACGGGCGTAAAGCGCCGCAAGAACATCCCCGCCAGCGAGAACCTGATCAAGCTTCTGAAAAAGGGACAGGGCGAGATGTTCTACATCAACACGGCGGTGGATATCTACAACCTGCTTTCGCTGGAGAGTAAGCTGGCGCTGGGCGCCCACAACATTGACAAGGTGGACGGCAACGTAACGCTGCGGTTTACCGACGGCACCGAGCGGTTCGTGCCGCTGGGTCAGACGGAGCCTGTGCCGGTAGCGCCCCACGAGTACTGCTACTGCGACGACAGCAACGAGGTGCTGTGCCGCCTTGAGATCCGGCAGGTGAACAAGACGGCGGTGGACGAGACGGCCAAGAACGTGTTCTACATCGTGCAGGGCAACAAGGCGACGCCCGACGAGCTTTTGTGGGACACCGCCCGCAAGCTGATCACGGACACAGAGAAATACTGCGGCGGCAGCGGTGAGATCGTTGTGCCTAAAGTTTTAACATAAATGCGGGATGAGGGGACTTTTGTCCCCTCATTCTGCTGTTTTCAGGCCGGAAAACAATGGCGTATTGACGAAAAGGGCTTTTTGCACTATAATTCTTTCATATGCACCGCGCATCTGCCTCTGGTTTTTGCGCAAAAAAGGAGGAACCCCCGTGAAACAAATCAAGATCCCCGCCATGCTGCTGGCACTGGCGCTGACGCTGACGGCCTGCGCCGCCGGGCAGAAAACGTTCCAGTGCGGCAGCGTGGAGGGCCGGACGTATACCAGCGAATTTCTGGGCCTGACCTGTACCGCGCCGGAGGAATTCGCCTATCTCAGCGATCAGGAGATCGCGGAAATGAACAGCATTACGCTGGAAAGCGGCGAAGATCTGGCCTCTGCCATGAAGCAGCGGCTGGAGGACGGCGGACAGGTGCAGGACATGTATCTGATGACCGAGGACGCGCTCCACCGGGTCGGCATCACCGTGGACAAGGTGACGGACGGCAAGACCGCCGTGGACATGGCAGCCTTTATTGAAAACGGCATCGCCCAGGCGGAGGAGTACTACGCCGCCATCAAGGGCATGACGGACGTGGGCGCCGCCGCCCAGACCACGAAATTCCTTGGCGGCGAGTATGACAGCATCCTGACCACCGCCACCTACAACGGCTTCCCCACCCAGTCGCTGCAGGTCTGTATCCCGCTGGAGCAGTACATCTGCGTCGTCACCTTCACCAGCTATGTGGAGGATCGCACCGACGAGATGATGGGCTTTTTCAGCACCATCGCCGCAAGTAAATAACGCACGCAAAAGGGACTGCTTCGGCAGTCCCTTTTTGCGAAAAAAGCGCCCTGCGGAGAAATTCACCGTTGACCACCGCGCCCCTTTACGATACACTGGGCTTACAGGGTTTCCCAATTTTGTGATTCAGGAGGAGAGTCGATGGAAAATTTACTTCCCGCATTGATCCTGCCGCTGGTGATCGCGCTGATGGTATGGCTGGGGCTCCGCAGCCGGAAGAGCGCCATCGCGGGCTACGAGGACGACAAGCAGCGCTACACCGCCACTGCCACCATGACCGTGACCGATATCAGACAGGAGGACGTGGAGCGCTGGGAGGAGCAGGAGGACGGCACCAGCCGCCTGATGCGATATGTGGTCTATCTGCCCACCTATGAGTACACGGTGGACGGCAAGACCTACACCTATTCCAGTCGTCAGGACTGGGGCAGTCCCAAGGGCGTAGGACGGCAGAAAACGGGGTGGTACGACCCCAAAAGGCCCGACCTGATCCGGGAGGATAAGCCCAGAAAGCCGCTGCTGGGCGGCGGATTGTTCTTCCTTTTCGCGGCCATCTGCCTGTTGGCGGAGATTCTGGTGATCCGGGATATGATCATCTGGGGACTTTAACTTATGGCAAAAAAGCACCGTGGACAGCGTCCACGGTGCTTTTTTATTCTTCCGTATACCGGCGGAGGACGTGCTCGCTGGTCAGCACCAGATCGTGGGGGATCACCGCCCGGTCGCCGGGATGGCAGTCCAGTCCCGTCACGTCCACCATGGTATGGGTCAGGCCCGGCGGTGCGATCACCGGCGCCTCCGCCCCGTGGAGGAGGACGTATTTCCGCCGCTGCTTCCAGAAGGCCCGCAAGCCGCGGTCACGGTAGGTGAACGCGCCGTCGGAAGTGCCTGCCGCCAGAACGGCCACCTCGGTATCCCGCCGCAGCAGCGTGTCGCCGTAGCCCACGCGGTCGCCTTTTTTCAGGCGACGCACGGTGCAGACCTCCGCCTCCAGCACGGCGCCGCCGCAGCAGCCAGTCAGGCCAGAGCCGATGCGCACCGCATCCAGCCGGTATTGGGGTACGTCCGCCGTGCGGGTGGCGGCGATGTGCCGCAGCCCCACGGGATAGCCGTCCAGCTCCAGCAGCACCCGGCTGAACCGGGCAAACTGTTCCGGCGCGGCGGCAGCGCCCCGGAAGTGGGAGAAGATGCCCTGCACCCGCAGGTTGTCCAGCGCGAATACCCGCTTCATCTCCTCCGTCTGCTCCGGCAGAAAGCCGAAGCGGCCAAAGCCGGAATCCACCGCCAGATGCACCCGCGCATCCATGTGCAGCGCGTCGATGGCCTGGGCCTGAGCCAGACTCTCCACCGACAGAATGACCCGCCGCTGTAACAGCGCCCGCAGCAGCGGCAGCTCGTGAACGCAGCACAGAAGCAGCAGGTCGGTTTCCGGCTGTGCCAGCGCCAGCGCTTCCTCCGGCGTGGCACAGGCAAACAGGGTGACGCCCTGCCGCGCCAGCAGGTCCCGCAGCGGCTGTGCGCCAAGGCCGTAGCCGTTGCCCTTGAGAACGGGGATCACCTGTCCGGCGTCGGCATAGCGCCGGTAATTTTGCAGGATGGCCCCGGTATTGACGATCAATTCTGCCATGATAAGCTCCTTGTGGGGTAAAGTGGATCACGTACATATGGTAAACGCGTCAGACGGCGAAAATGTTTCGCCGCGCCGCTGTTTTCCCAGTATGCCTCGCCAGCGGGGAAATATGCCTTTATCCATCTACTTGCCGTTTTCCGCCTTTTGACGCAAAATTGGCAGAAATCGCTCCGACCCGCGCTTTTTCTACTGGAGTGCGGTAAAAATCAAGACGGATGCTACGGCGGCACAGCCGCCGAGATCGGATGCTAAAAATATGCCACCGGCATATTTTCTTAACGCACCGACGCGGCAAAAATGATTCAACTTGTTCGCCGCCATAACGGGCGGCGAATTCTGCGAAGCTTTTTTGACATACTGAAAGAAGGAAGGACACATTCCGTGTCCTTCCTTCTTTATTTGAGAGAGAAAACAATTTCCGGATCAGCGTTACGCGGCGGCGTGGCTGGGGGTGAAGGCGGTACGAGCATTGCGGCGGACTTCACGGTCGCGCTCCATCAGATTGGCCTTGGCCGTGCTCCAGGTGAATACCGCACCCAACAGCATGGGCAGATATCCGCCGGCTTCACGGATAGGTGCGTCGGCAGCAGTCATCAAAAAGGCGGTCGCCACCACCAGCACGAGGGAGACGATGGAGATCATAACGTAAGTAGAAATGTTTTTCATGGTAGTTTCCTCCTTAACACATATTTTGTAGTTTTTTTACTCTGTGACTGTATAGTAGAATATTTAACAAGAAAAGTAAAGCTACAGAATATTATAATGCATGACAGTTTTACTAACAGTACAAGGATAAAGGAAATCCTCCGCAAAGCAGAGGATTTCCTTTATACTTGTATCGCTTACTTGACGCAGATGGTCTCGATCTCCACCAGAGCGCCCTTGGGCAGTGCGCCGACCTCCACAGCGGAGCGGGCGGGATACTGACCCTCGGTAAAGAACTCGGCGTACACCGCGTTCATGGCGGCGAAATCGCCCATATTCTGCAGGAACACGGTGGTCTTGACCACGTTGTCCATGGTCAGGCCGGCCTCGGTCAGAATGGCCTTGATATTGGTCAGCACCTGACGGGTCTGCTCGGTGATGCCGCCGGGGACGAACTCGCCGGTAGCGGGATCAAAGGGCACCTGACCGGAGGTGACAACAAAAGTGCCACAGTCGATGGCCTGGGAATAGGGGCCGATGGCGGCGGGCGCATTGGTGGTGGAAATGATCTTCTTCATGGGGACGTCCTCCTTCTTATATACTGTGCTCCTATGGTACACCAGCAGCGGCAAAAAGTCAACGAGGAACCAATCCCGCACCCCCGCCGTATACTGATGCAGGGAGAGGCATCTCTCCCGCAAGGTCTTATGGACGAAAAAGGGAGGCACATATGAACAACATCATCTCGATCCGGGACGCCGCCCTGACCTATCAGGCCCGCAATGGCGAGGTGGAAGCGCTGGGCGGCGTATCCTTTGATGTGGCGGAGGGGGAATTCGTCAGCATCGTGGGGCCCTCCGGCTGCGGAAAATCCACGCTGCTGGGCGTGCTGGCGGGACTGGAGACGCTGGACGGCGGCGCGGTGTCGCTGTACGGCCAGCCGGTGACGGGCGCCAGCGGCCGGATGGGCTTCATGCCCCAGCGGGATCAGCTGTTTGAATGGCGCTCCATCCGGGACAATGTGATGCTGGGGCTACAGATCCGCCGCGACCGCGACCCGGCCCACCGCGACCACGTGGAAACGCTGTTGAAGCGCTACGACCTGTCGGAATTCGCCGTCAAGCGGCCCGACCAGCTGTCCGGCGGCATGCGGCAGCGGTGCGCCCTGATCCGCACGCTGGCCACAGGCCCGGATATCCTGCTGCTGGATGAACCCTTCTCGGCGCTGGACTATCAGACCCGGCTGGCGGTATCCGGCGATATCTGGCGCATCATCCGCTCCGAGGGCAAGACCGCCCTGCTGGTGACCCACGACATTTCCGAGGCCGTCAGCATGTCGGATCGGGTGGTGGTGCTGTCCCGGCGGCCCGCCACGGTCAAGGCGGTGTTCGACATGGGAGAGCTGCGGCAGATGGATCCCATGAAGCGGCGGGAAAATCCCGCCTTTCCCCGGTATTTCGATGCCATATGGAAGGAGCTGGAGCTGCATGATTGAACCTGCCGTGTCGCCCAAGCGGGCGATGTATCTGCGGGATGTGCGGCGGCAGAGCCGCCGGGTGCGGCTGTGGCAGCTGGCAATTTTAGTGGGCTTCTTCGCCTTCTGGGAGCTGAGCTGCCGCGTCGGTCTCAGCGACGGCTTTCTGGTCAGCAGTCCCAGCCGCATCGCCGCCACGTTTCTGAGCCTGTGCCGCAGCGGTGACGTACTGCTGCACGTAGGCGTCTCCTGCTGGGAGACGGCAGTGGGCTTCCTGCTGGGCACCGCCGCCGGAACGGTGGTGGCCGTGGCCATGTGGTGGTGGCCCACCCTGAGCCGTGTGCTGGATCCGTATCTGGTGGTGCTGAACGCGCTGCCGAAAACAGCCCTCGGCCCCATCTTCATCGTGTGGATGGGCGCCGGAACCGGCGCCATCATCGTCATGACGCTGGCTATCTCGCTGATCGTCACCATTCTCAACATGTACGAGGGCTTCCGCGCCACGGACGCCCAGAAGACCCGGCTGATGGCCGCCATGGGTGCCAGCCGCTGGCAGCTTTTGCGGATGCTGGTGTTTCCCGCCAACTACGCCACGCTGCTGAACACCCTGAAGGTCAACGTGGGCCTTTCGTGGGTAGGCGTTATCATGGGCGAGTTTCTTGTCTCACGGGCCGGTCTTGGGTATCTGATCGTTTATGGCTCCCAGGTGTTCAACATGGATCTGGTGATGACCAGCGTGTTGCTGCTGCTGGTGGCCGCGGTGGTCATGTACCGGCTGGTGCTGTGGGTGGAAAAAATACTGTATCATTTATTGGGGGTAAAAGCATGAAAAAGATCTTCGCACCGGTGCTGGCCGCCCTGATGCTGCTGCCGCTGCTCTGCGGCTGCGGCACGGGGACGGCAGAAGCGGAACTGACCACGGTACGCCTGAACGAAGTGACCCATTCTGTGTTCTACGCGCCGCAGTATGTGGCCATGGAGCTGGGCTTCTTCGCCGAGGAGGGCCTTGCCATTGAGCTGACCAACGGCGGCGGGGCCGACAAGGTGATGACCGCCGTGGTCTCCGGACAGAGCGACATCGGTCTGGCGGGGCCGGAGAGCTGCATCTACATTTACAATCAGGGCAAGGACGATCATCCGGTGGTGTTCGGCCAGCTGACAGCCTGCGACGGCGCGTTCCTGATGGGCCGGGAGGACGTTTCCTTTAACTGGGAGGATCTGCGGGGCAAGACCATCATCGGCGGCCGGAAGGGCGGCGTGCCGGAGATGACGCTGGAATACGTGCTGCGCCAGCACGGTCTGGAGCCGCAGAAGGACGTGATCGTGGACACCAGCGTGCAGTTCAACATGATGGCCGGGGCCTTTACCGGCGGGCAGGGAGACTATGTGACGCTGTTTGAGCCTGCCGCCACGCAGGTGGTCACCTCCGGCGAGGGCTATATCCTCTGCTCCATCGGTGCGGAGAGCGGCGCGATCCCCTATACCGCCTATTTCGCGTCCCAGAGCTACACGGCGGAGCATGACGACGTGATCGCCGCCTTCTGCCGCGCCATTGCCAAGGCGCTGGATTGGGTGGATTCCCACACCGACCGTGAGGTGGCCGAGGCCATCATCGGCCAGTTCCCCGACACAAGCCTTGACACGCTGGAGGCCGTCACCGCCCGCCACCGGGAGATCGGTGCGTGGAACACGCCCCTGACCATGGAGAAGGCGGCGCTGGAGCGGCTGGAGACGGTCATGACCCAGGCGGGCGAGCTGACTGATGACCAGTGGGTGGACTTTGATAAGCTGGTGGATAACCACTGGGCGGCAGCGGCAAGATGAAAAGCAACAAGCTCTGTCATTCCGAGCCAGTGCGAACACTGGCGTGGGAATTCGTAATTCGCCCCCCTTGTGTAAAGGGGGCTGCCAGCAAATCTGACTGGGGAATTGTCCGTCATGTGACAACCCCTCCGTCAAAAATCAAAGATTTTTGACACCTCCCCTTACACAGGGGAGGCAAGAAAAACGCTCCCCCGGTAGGGGAGCGTTTTTGTGTTATGATCTTCTCTTCTTCCCGACGATCCACGCGCCGCCGGTCAGGCTCAGCAGCGCCATAGCGCCGTACAGGGCAACGCCCGCGTCGCCGGTTTTGACGGACTGGACGGTCTTATCGTTCTTGTCCGTCTTGCCAGTCTCGCCGCCGTGGGAGGGAATGCCGCTGTTGTCGCGCTTCACCTTGGGGATCACGGTGTCCTCCTGCGTGATCTCGATGGTAGCTTCGGCGTCCTTATAGTACTTGCCGCAGCCGGAGCAATACCAATACTCGATATTGCCCTCCCGCAGTATGGTGGCCCTTTGGGCGGGGAAGTGCTTCAGGTCGGTATGGTTGTCGGGGTCGAGCCCGCCATACGCCTTGCCACAGATCTCGCACACCGCCTTGTGGCAGCAGTCCGCCGTGCCGCCGGTGTGGTTGGAGATGGTCTTGCCGCAGTAATCACACTTGTGATCCTTGTTGTCATCGGCGCATTCACTCAGCGTCTTGCCGCAGTAGTCGCACTTGTGATCCTTGTTGTCATCCGCGCATTCGCTCAGCGTCTTGCCGCAGTAATCACACTTGTGATCCTTGTTGTCATCCGCGCACTCGCTCAGCACCTTGCCGCAGGTATCGCAGACGTGGTTCTTGTCGGCGTCGGCGTGCTCCGCATAGGCATCTTTCGCATCACAGCCGTTGGCGCACTCGTGCCAGTGATGCGTCTCGTCGGAGTTCCACTCCTGTTTCCAGCTGTGGCCGGTGGCGTCGATTTGCTCCGTCTTTTTCCTGCCGCATTCGTTACAGGTAAATGTTTTTTCGCCCGCATTTGTACAGGTAGGTTGTGTCGTTACCTGGCCATTGTCCCAACCATGGGGGCCCCTGTCAGCTTCTGCACCACAGCAGGAATACTCTTTCCAGTGGTTGTTTTCGTCACTCTGCCACCCACCCAGTGTTCCGGCGTGGTTGTTGGGGTTCGTTTCGCCGTACTCGGCGTTGCAGGTGCTGCACTTTGCCTTGGCAATGCAGGTGGCTTCGCCGCCGGAACAGTTTTCAGTCTCGGTGTGGTTGGCGTCACGCTTGCAGATACGGGTGTGGCTGCTTCCGTCGCTGTTCTGCGTCCATGCGCCCCAGTCGTGGCCCAGAACGCTGCCGGATTCAAAGGTGTCCTCGCTGGCCGTACCCTTGGAGCTCAGGCCGCAAACCGTGCAGGACTTGTAGTAGACCGCTTTTTCTGTGCAGCTGGAGCCGGATTTCAGGTACTGCTCCTCTGCCGTTTCTGCCGTGAAGTCGTGCGCCTTCAGCGTACCGTACTCGCTCTTGCAAACCTCGCAGATTGCCTTGGCGGTACAGGTGGCTGTGCCGCCGGAACAAGTATCGGTTTCGGTGGCGTTGCAGTTCTCACGCTGGCATGTCCGCGTGTGCGTACCGTTGCCATTGGACGTCCAACTCCACAAATGGCCCAGCGCTGTGCCCGGCTCCTCATACAGATGATTGTCATTGTATTCGATCTCACCGCACACACATCTCCAGTAGTAAACAGCATCGTGGGTGCAGTCCGCAGGCGTTTTCAGTGTTCCGGGATAACCGTTGGTCCAGGTATTGAATTCGTGCTGGTGCCACTGCGCTATAATGTGGATAGAACTCACCGTGTCGCTTCCTGCCAGATCGCCATAGGTCATGTCCTCAGTAACGGTGACATCACCGCATTTCCAGCCGGTGAATACCCAATCGCGATATGTGGGATTTTGGGGCAGATATTTAAACACCTTGTCTCCCCACACGACGATGCGGGCACTTCCGCCGGAAACTCCCTCCAAGGTGTAACTGATGGTATAATTTTTCACAGTAAACTTTGCCTGAATGGTCAGATCCTCGGCGGGCATTGTGAAGGTCAGCACCGGATTGACCCGGCCGCCGCCCTCCGGCTTGTTGAGGAAAACCCACTCCAGAAACTGATTACCCGTTGTCGGTGTTGCCGTCAACGTGACCGTTTCGCCTGCCTTGGCCTTTGTGCTCATGGGCGTTACCGAACCCCACTCCGACTTGCCGATCTTAACTACCGTGACGGTGTATTCGTGCTCCGTCCAGTGGGCGTAAAGCGTCTGCGTACCGGCCACCGTCACGGTGGTGTCGCTCTCGATCTTCGTGCCGCCGTTCTGTTCCGTGTACCAACCGGCGAAATCGTAGCCCTCATAGCTGGGAACCGGAAGCGCACCGTAGGTCTCACCAGTCATCAACGATCTGGTTCTGTCCGCTTCGGCCAGCGTGCCGCCGTTGGGGTCAAAGGTCACAGTGAGGGGCCGCGCAACCGCACCGGAGACAAGGTACAGCTTCCGGTCATCCTGATACTCCACGTGGGCATTGGCGTCGTCCGCGAAGAAGTAATTCGCGTAGTCGTTCTTGTAATCATTAGAAAATGCCACGGGGTAGCTGGTATTCGCAGTGGTGACGCCGATGGACGCGCCTTTGGACATACCGATTTCGATGGTCAGCGTCTTGCCGGAGGGCAGATACACATTGTTGGCCTTGCCGGAAACCGTGTTGTTCTGCACGAGGGGCTTGTTTCCGACCCTCAGCTGGCCGCTGTTGCTGGGGTTGATATAAATGCCGCCGCCATTGCCGCTGGCTTTGTTATTCTCGATCTTACCGCTATAGAGTTGGCAGACCGAGCCGGAGCGGTAAATATATACGCCGCCGCCGTTGCCGGTGGCCGTATTGCCGGAGATCTCGCCGCCTTGCATAATCAGCCATGACGGCTCCTGATTCAGATAGATGGCGCCGCCGTCCCCGCTGGTGTTTCCGGTGATCTTGCCGTCATAGAGGAAGAACTGGCATTGCTTGTCAAGCACATGAACCGCGCCGCCCTCCTTTGTGGCCTTGTTGCCGCTGATCTCGCCGCCCCGCATGTTGAGTATCGTCGTCTGATTTGAATCTTGGCGCAGGCAGATGGCGCCGCCCCAGCGACTGGCGGTATTGCTGTTGATCTTCGCGCTGCCGGAAATGTTGATCTCGCCCCAGCCCATCAGAATGGCGCCGCCGTCCAGACTGGAGGAATTGCCGGTGATCTCCGCGCTGCCGGAAATGTCGATCTTACCATTGCCGCGCATATAGATGGCGCCGCCTCCGGCATCGTTGTTGCTTTGGGTCGCTGTATTCCCGGAGATGGTGCCGCCGGTCATCTTGATGGTGCCGCCGGTGGTGGAGAAGAATGCGCCGCCGTTCTTGGCGGTGTTATCCTTGATGGTGCCGCCGTACATATTGAAAGTGCCGCCGGTGGTGTTCGGCATGTTTGCATTGAATTTCCGGAAAATGGCGCCGCCGTAGTTATTGCCGTTGTTGCCGGAGATTTCGCCGCCGTACATATTGAATATGCACTGCTGGTCATCCAGAGCGATGGCTCCGCCGCCGCCTTTGCCGGTGACTTTGCCGCCGGTGAGCTTGCCGCCGAACATATCCAGCGTGCTGGTATAAAGGTAAATGCAGGCACCGCCCCAGACACTCTGCGTCGCGCCCTTAAAGGTGCCTCCACCCTGACAGTCGCAGAGAACAAGTCGACCGCCGTTTTCGACCTGGATTTTAGCAGTATTGTTGCTGGAAAGGGTCTTGCCGTTCAGGCACAGGTAAAGGGTTTTGCCGTCCACCGTCAGATGACCGCCGATGGTGGCGTTGCCTGTCAGATAGACGTAGGCGGTATTGTTCGTATACGAAATGCCGTCCGTGCCGTTCCACGGCTGATAGGCCACGTCGGAATGGCTGGTATGATCCCCCGCCGTGACGCTGCCTCCGCAGATGCAGTGCTTGTGCTCATCTGCCAGCAGGGCGATGCCCGTTTCATTGGACTGCACCGCAGGTCCCCCCTGCGCCGCAGACTCCTGTTGCTGCTCCGGCTGTTCCTCTGGTTTCGCTTCCGGTTGTTCCTCCGGCTGCTCCGGGGTTTCCTCCGGCTGCTCCTGCTGGCCCTCCTGCTTCTCCTCCTGCTGGGTGGGCTGCTCCACAGGGGCCGCCGCGCCGCCCTCTTCCGTGGCGAAGACCGCCGTGGGCAAAAGGGTCAGTGCCATACACAGTGCCAATAGAATGGCCGCCGCTCTCTTTCTCATAGTCGTTCCTCCCTTGTATCGTTACTGGTTCTCCACATTGTGTTCCTGCTTGTCATGGCACACCTGCCAATAGCGTTTTTTATTATACCATACTTCTTTCCCGAACGCAAGCAACGTTTGCCAAGCTCTTTCATTTTGCCCTTTTCTTTGGAACATTTTTCCTTCATAGGGCGTTTTATAGAAAAGTATCTTCCCCAAATATGGTAGTTCCTCGACAAAAACGCCCAATTTTTTGTGTTTTTTTCGCGTTTTTTATAGACAAGCCCGTTTGCGGATGCTATACTTTCTTTTGAATAACATTATGTAAAGCGGTAGAAAGGCATTCTTCCCTCTCCCGGCTTTGCATTGTCCGTGTATTCTGAACGGAGAGTGAGGAAAACAGCATGAAACTGTTACGAAGAAGCACCGCCCTGCTGCTGAGCTGCGCCATCGTTCTGGGACTGGTGGCAAGCGGATTCCTTATCCGCGCGATCGCCGACACGGCCATGCAGTGGTACAACGCCGATTACGACGCGCTGAGCCGCTTCTACGAGATCGGCGCGTCCTATGACCCCGGCATCATCGCCACCACCCCCGGCGATCCCGGCGGAAAATCCTACGGCATGTACATGTTCGCCAGCAATGCGGGCGTTCCCCACGACTTCGCCGAGTGGTGCAAGAAGAGCGACAAGAGCGTTTACCGCGATATCGGCGATGCGCTGGACAGCGCCTATCACCGCATTTCCGACGGCTACGGCTCCTACTTCGACGCCACGTGGCAGGACATGGCCAACACCTATAAGGGCACCTTCGGTCAGGCCCAGTACGACTACACCAAGGACAAGTTCTATAATAAGGTGGTCTCGCTGGTGGAGAACAAGGTGGACGGCTTCGATATCGAAGAATACTCCGTGGCGCTGAAAAACGTGTTCTGGAGCCGGGCCGTGCAGCATGGCCCCACCGACGCCTGCTCCCTCATCAAGCGCGCCTTTGACTCGCTGGGTGGCTTCGCCAACCAGCCGGAGGGCGATCTGATCTCGGCCATCTACGCGGTATCCGGCCGTCTGGTCACGGCGGAGGAGCTGCGCAGCGAGGGGAAATCCGGCGCTGCCATGTCCGGCGACACCGCCAATAAATACGGTACCTCCGGTCTGATCCTGCGGTACTTCTACGGCAGCTCCGGCGACGTGCAGATGGGCGTTTACCGCCGTCTGGGCGTGAACGAGCCGGCCGATGCGCTGGTGATGCTGATGAACAACGGCTACGAGGACGCACCGAAGGCCGACGGCAATTATCAGCTGCTGCTGAACAGCGTCGACCAGAAGTACGCCGTGTCCGCCGCAGGCGGCAGCGCCAAGCTGGACGTCCGCTCCGCCGAGGGAACGGATCAGGTCTTCACCCTGAACTACTTCGCCGGCGGGTTCTACACCATCAGCACGCAGGTGGACGGCAAGACCCTGCGGCTGAGTGCCGACAAGAGCACCGTTTCCCTGTCCTCTCCCTCCATCTCCGACGGGCAGAAGTGGGAGCTGACCCAGGGCAAGAGCGCCTATACGCTGAAAAATGTGAAAACAGGTACATATCTCAGCTATGAAAACGATACGCTGGTGATGGCGGTCTCCTCCGAGGAGAGCACCGCAGCCGAGTGGCAGCCGGTGGCCGTGGCCAACAGCGCCGACGACTGGACGCTGCGGGGCGTGATCTATCCCACCAAGGACAATATTCTGGTGGCCAAGAACTCCTCCTTCCCCGTTCGCGGTGTGATCTCCTGCTCCTCTCCCATCACCTCCGTCAACATCACCATCGCCAAGGAGAGCGGCGCGGCGGTCATCAGCAAGAACGCCTCGCCCAACGCAATGTCCTACGACCTGAAGAAACTGGACGATTCCGTGGCCTACAGCTCACTGGCCGCCGGTAACTACACCTTCACGCTGACAGCGGTGTCCAACAGCAAGAGCTTTGAGCTGGCCAAGTCCAGCTTCACCGTCCGCAGCAACAGCGGTCAGGCCCACGACGACGAGACCTTCACCATCACCTTCGATCCCAACGGCGGCACGCTGAACGGCAGCAAGACCAAGACCGTCTCGCTGGGTGATATCGTCTACGGCAAGCTGCCCACCGCCAGCAAGACGGGCTACTCCTTCATCGGCTGGTTCACGGAGAAGGAGGGCGGCGAGCAGATCTCCTCCGCCACCAAGATCATCGCTTCCGACCTGACGCTGTACGCCCAGTACGCGGATGTGTACACCTACACCTTCCTTGACGCCGACGGCGATATCTTCAAGCGGGGCACCGTGGCCGAGGGTGAGCTGATCCCCATGCCGGAGACCTCCCCCACCAAGGCGCCTGACGGCCAGTATACCTATAAGTTCAGCCACTGGGAGGGCTATACCGAGGGCAAGACCGTGATGGAGGCCAAGGACATGACCTTCAAGCCTGTGTTTACCGCCACCAAGGTCACGGAGCTGCCCGACAATATCTCCGGCTACTGGACGGGTCTGACGCCCGGCAGCACCGTGGAACAGCTGGGCAAAAACGCCAAGGTCTACGACGGCAAGACCGAAGTGACCAGCGGCACTCTCAGCACCGGCATGACCGCCGTGGTGGGCAATAAGTCCTACACGCTGGTGGTAACGGGCGACGTGAACGGCGACGGTAAGATCACCCTGACCGACGTGGTGGCGCTGCAGTCCCACGTGCTGGACAAGAAGACGCTGGAGGGCGCTTACCGCGAGGCCGCCGACCTGAACAGCGACGGCTATGTCACCCTGACCGATGTGGTCAAGGCGGCCCGCGTCATCATCGGCAAGGATACCATCGGTTGATAGGAGGATAACGCCATGAAACACAATACATCTTCCCTTTTCAAGCTGCTGCTGACGCTGGCGCTGATCGTCGCGGCGCTGCTGCCCCAACGGGCAGAGGCGGCCTCGTCCTCCCTGTCCGGCGACAGCACCGTGCAGGCCGGCAGCACCGTCACGCTGACGCTCAGCATTTCCGGCAGCAACGTCATGGGCATCGAGGCCACGCTGGAGTATGACAGCAACACGCTGGAGTTCACCAACTACGATCAGAAGATCAGCGGCTGGACCATGGACTACAACAGCAACCACTTCCTGCTGTACGGCGTCAGCAACCCCATCAATTCCAGCACCGGCGTGCTGACCGTCACCTTCCGGGTAAAGAGCGGTCTGGCCAGCGGCACCGCACTGACCGCCGGGTTCAAGAACATCGTCGTCTCCGACGGCAGCAAGGACGAGACTGTCAGCGGCACGTCCTGGACGGGCTCGGTGGCGACCCCGCCCAGCAGCAACTGCGACCTCAGCTCCCTCACCTGCTCCAACGCCACCCTCAGCCCCGCGTTCAACAAATCCACCACCAATTACACCGCCACGGTGCCCTACGCGGTGGAATCCCTGAACCTTAGCTATAAGGCGGCGGACGGCTCGGCCCGTGTGTCCGTCAGCGGCAATACGCTGGTGGTGGGCAGCAATACCGTCACCGTTACCTGCACCGCCGCCACCGGCGCCAAAAAGAACTACACCATCACCGTCACCCGTGAGCAGGATCCCAACTACAAGCCCAGCACCGACGCGCTGCTGAAGGAGCTGACGCTGGATGTGGGCACGCTCAGCCCCACCTTCTCCGGTGCGGTGACGGAATACGTGGCCTACGTCCCCTACGAGACCCGGTCGGCGACGCTTTCCGGCGTGGCAAAGGACGAAAAGGCCCTGAAGGTCACCGAGGCCACCATGCAGCTGTCTCAGGAGGGGGACAATGTGATGACCGTCACCTGCACAGCAGAGGACGGCACCACCTCCAAGACCTATACCGTCCATGTGTACCGCATGCCCAAGTACGAGGGCATCATCCCCACCATGGAGATCGTCGATCCCAACACGCCGCCCGAGCCGCCTACCTATTCCATCCCCATGACGGTAACGCTGCCGTTGGTGGGTGAGATGGCTACCTCCACCGCCGCCATCATCGGTGCGGCGCTGCTGGTCGTCATTCTGCTGCTGGTGGGCTTCCTGCTGGGCCGTATCGGCCACAATGGCGGCGGATATGACGATGACGGCGACAGCGGCGATGACGATGACCGTCCGCCCCAGCCGCCCCGCCCCGACCGTAACGCCGCAGCCCAGAACCGTGCGCCGCGGCAGAGCCGCCCCGAGCCGGCGAAAGCCGCTCCCGCAGCACGGCCTGTTCAGCAAACCGCACCCGCACAGCCCGTGCGGAAGGCCGCTCCCGCCGCTCCCGTGCAGCCCCAGCAACGGAAGGTCTCCGACGATACGCTGACCAGCCCCTTTGTGGAGGATCTGTCCGGCAAGATGCAGCAGGAAATCGCCCAGCGTCAGGCGGCGGAAGCCAGCCGTCAGGCCGCAGAGGCCGAGGCGGCCCGTCAGGCAGCGGAAGCGGCCAACCCCGCTGCAGCCGCCAACGAAAAGGTGGGCCGCATGTCGTTGGACGAGCTGTTGAACGACATACACAACATGTGACAAAAAAGAACCGCCTTTAGGCCGCCTGACACAAGAAAACACACGCCATAAAAGGCGGCTTTTGCGCAGGAACCTGCGTTGCGGCACCTTGCCAGACATAGAGTATGCCTGCGGCGCCGCGTCTTGGCTCTGCACAAAATCCGCTCTTTTCTGGTGCGAAGCAGTTTTGCCAAAGCAAGTTCGAGATAAAATCGGCTGCAAAAATACCCGCATACTGACGTATGCGGGTATTTTTTCGGGTGATTTTAGCCGGACAGGCACAGGCAAAACCGTATGTTTTCTTATGTCAGTCGGCCTTCGGGCGGTTCTTTTTTGTCAGCGAAAAGATAAGAGAGAAGAGGGAAGAACTGATGTGTGCCGCCGTTGGCGGCACAATTAGAAAGGGCGGCCTGTAGTCAGGTCGCTCTTTCTAATTGTTGGCAATGCAATCGCCGGATTTCATGCCAATTTCAATAATCCACCTTCATCAGACACAGTCCCTCCGGCGGGGCGGTGGGGCCGGCCTGCTTGCGGTCGCGGCTGTCCAGAATGGCCTGCACCTGCTCCGGCTCCCAGAAGCCACGGCCTACCTCCAGCAGCGTACCCACCAGAATGCGCACCATGTTCTGCAAAAAGCCGTTGCCATGGAAGGTAAACGTGATTCGATCCTTCCGCTGCTGAATGTCGATGGTATCCACCGTGCGGACGGTGGATTTCTTCATGCGGGGATTGCCGCAGAAGGCGGCAAAGTCGTGCTCCCCCGTCAGGTAGGCGGCGGCCTGCCGCATCCGCTCCACATCCGGCGCGTAGGGCAGCAGCGTCACATACTTCCGGTCGAACACCGGCTTGACCTCCCCCACAAACACCGTGTAGCGGTAGGTCTTGCCCAGCGCGTTGTACCGGGCGTGGAACCGGGGCCCACAGGGCTTCACCTCCCGGACGGCGATGGCATCCGGCAGATAGCGGTTGCAGTAGTCCCGGATCTCCTCCGGGGATTCCTTCACGTCCAGCTGGGCGTTGGCCACCATGGCACGGGCGTGAACGCCTGCATCGGTGCGGCCTGCGCCGATGATCTCCACCGGCTGGCCGGCCAGACGGCTCAGCACCGCTTCGAGCTTACCCTGAATGGTGTCCCTGTCCGGCTGGCGCTCCCAGCCGAAAAACCGTGTGCCGTCATAGGCAATGGTAAATTTATAGTTCTGCATCATCACTTCAGCTTCTTGATAAAGCAGCGGCGGCGCTTGTGCTGCTCAATGTCAAAGTCCTTCCACTGGGACTGCACCTTCTCGTTGGTCTCCAGCATGGGGCCGGTCTCGGCCTCCTTGATGCCCAGCTTATGGCAGCCCTGCATGGCGTTGTACAGGATCATGGCGTTGACGCCCTTCTTCTGGTAGTCGGGCCGCACGGCGATCAGCAAAAGGTCAATGGTGTCGTTCTTGTGGAAGGCCTTCAGCAGGTCGATCCACCCGGTGGGGAAATACTTGCCCCGGCTTTTCTGCAGAGCGCTGGCGATGGAGGGCGCGGCCACACCCATGGCCACCATATCCTCGTGCTCATCCATGATGAAGAAGGCCAGATTTGGGTTGATCAGCGGGGCAAACTTGGCGCTGTAGCGCTTGATCTGCTTATCCGACAGCTCCACCGTGCCGTACAGCGGCGCGTAGCAGGTGTTCACCAGCTGGAAGAACCGGGGGATCAGGCCAAAGTAGTCCAGCCGCGTCCGGGGATGAAACACATGCAGGTGATAGCGCTTTTCCACGAACTCCGACAGCTTGCGCCACCGCTCGATAATCTTTTCATCGGTGGGCACCTGAATGAGATTTTCGATCCAGTCCACATCCTTCACATAGCCCAGCCGGGTCAGGTGATCGATGTAGTAGGGATGGTTATAATAGGTGAAGAAGCAGCTGCGGCGGTCAAAGCCCTCCACCAGCATGCCCTCACGATCCAGGTCGGTGAAGCCCAGCGGGCCGTGCACCTCGTTGCAGCCCTTTTCCTTGGCCCAGCGCTCCACCGTAGTGAACAGGGCGTTGGCCACCTGCTCGTCGTCGATGAAATCCACCTGGGTAAAGCGCATGCGGTTGGTGCCCCACTTCTCGTTGGCCTTATGGCTGAGGATGGCGCCGATGCGGCCCACCATCTCGCCGTTGCGCATGGCCATCCAGCAGCGGGCTTCGCAATATTCAAAGGCGGGGTTCTTCTTTTTATCCCAATCGCTCATATCGTCATCAAAGGTGGCGGGGACAAACTGGGGCACATCTTTATATAAAATGTTGGGGTAATCCACGAATTGGCGCAGCTGCCCCTTCGTGGTCACTTCAATAATCGAAACCATATTGTTCCTCCTTGTAAACACAAGCCCAGTGTATCGCAAAATCCGGCAAAAAGCAACATAAAAAGAGTGGAAACGGCGCGGCGCATGTGGTATACTCATTACCAAGAATATTACGATATCGGTGGAGGTAGTCATATGGAGCTTTTCTGGTATAACATCAAGGCGATGGACGCCGCGGCCTACGACGCTGCCCTGTCCATGATGGACGCGGAGCGCCGCAGCCGCATCGGTGATTTCCCCAACGAGGACGACCGCAAGCGCAGCGCCGCCGGTGAGCTGCTGCTGCGGCAGGCCGCGGCGGCCCGTCTTGGCTGCACGGTGGAGAGCGCGCCGCTGGTCTGGGACGAAAACGGCAAGCCCGGCGTGGAGGGCGACCCCTTCTACGTCAGCGTCAGCCACAGCGGCCCCTATGTGGTGGCTGCCGCGGGAGATCACGTGCTGGGCGTGGACGTGGAGGTCATTCGCGGTGCGGAGGAGAAGTTCATGCGCCGTGCCTGCTCCGAGGCGGAGATGGCCTACATCCGTTACGGCGACGCGGGCTGCTTCCAGCGGTTCTGGGAGTGCTGGACGGCCAAGGAGGCCCTGTTCAAGCTGACGGGCAAGGGGCCACTGCTGGCGCTGAGCCGTCTCCAGCTGCCGGAGGGCGTGGCGCTGGATCACATCATGCAAAACGGCTGCGCCGTCACCGCAGCCATGCAGCTGTAAGTGAGGAGGAGCAGCCATGTATCGTATCGGTATTGATCTGGGCGGCACCAACATCGCCGTTGGCGTGGTGGACGACCGCCACAACATTATCGCCGAGGCCAGCGTTCCCACCGGAGCCTTCCGCCCGGCGGAGGAAATGGTGGCGGATATGTGCCGCGCCGTGGAGCTGGCTTTGGACAAGGCGGGCCTGATCGCCGCCGACTGCGCCAGCATCGGCATCGGCTCCCCCGGCACCTGCGACAGCGAGGCCGGTGTGGTGGTGCGTGCCTATAATCTGGGCTGGTTCAACGTCCCCGTGTGCCGGATGCTCCACGAGCGGTTCGGCATCCCCGTCCGTCTCAGCAACGACGCCAACTGCGCCGCTCTGGCGGAGACCGTGGCAGGCGCAGCGGTGGGCCGCCGGGATATGATCCTCATTACGCTGGGCACCGGCGTAGGCGGCGGCATCATCATCGACGGCAAAATTTACGCCGGTATGCGCTCCATGGGCGCAGAGCTGGGCCATACCCTGCTGGTGCTGGAGGGCGAGCACTGCACCTGCGGCCGTGACGGCTGCTGGGAGGCCTACGCCTCCGCCACCGCACTGATCCGTCAGGCCAAGCGGGCCGGAGAGCAGCATCCGGAATCCGCCCTCCATGGCCGTGAGGAGCTGACGGCGCTGGACGTGTTTCAGGCCGCCGACGCCGGAGACGCGGCGGCACAGGCGGTCATCGACCGCTGGTGCGTCTATGTGGCGGCGGGCATGACCGATCTGGTCAACAGCCTTGCCCCGGAGATGATTCTCATCGGCGGCGGCATCAGCCGTCAGGGCGAGCGGATCCTCTCTCCCATCCGGGAATATGTGGCGGAGCATTGCTTCGGCGGACGGGAGGGCGCCGTGCCCATCATCGCCGCCGCCAAGCTGGGCAACGAGGCCGGCATCATCGGCGCCGCCGCACTGTGATAATAAGCAAAAAAAGAACCGGGGATATCCCCGGTTTCTTTTTATGCCTTTATTTCTGCCCCTCCAGCGCACCGTTGGCCAATACCCAGCGGCGGACATGCTGAATGAACCGCTGGGTGGACAGGGACAGGGCGTTCTTATCCTTCACGCAGATGCCAATGTTGCGGTAAAAGGGCCGGGGCAGCTGGCAGGCCACCAGCGGATACACGCAGCGCTGTAACATCAGCTCCTCCATGATGCTGATGCCTAGGCCGCTGGACACCATGGCCAGAATGGTCTGATCCTGCTGCACGGTGTACTGGATGTTGGGCTGGATATGCAGGGTGTCGAACACCTCCTGTATCTCGTAGTCGTCGCCCTCGTCCAGCAGGATCACCGGATACTGCTCCAGCGCCTCCGGCGGGAAGGGATCGCGGCCCGCCAGCGGATGGTCACAGGGAACGATCACCTTCCACTGATCCCGCTGTAACAGCCAGCTGTCCAGATGCTTCTCCGTAGGCAGACTGACGAAGCCGCAGTCCGCCTGCCCGTGGGTGACCCAATCGGCGATCTCGTTGTTGAAGTTGGAGGGCAGCAGCTCAAATTCGATCTTGGGATAGATCTCCTGAAAGCTCTTTAGAATATAGGGCATCCACTTTTCCGACACGCTGGTGAAGGTGGCCACCCGCACAAGACCGGTGTCCAGTCCCCGCAGGTCGGCGGCCTTCTGCTCCAGCTGGTGCTGCAAAGCGCACATCTCCCGGAAGTAGGGCAGCAGCGCCCGGCCATCCGCCGTCAGCGACACGCCGCCGTGGCTGCGCACCACCAGCGTCGTCCCCAGCTCCGCCTCCAGCGAGCTGACCGCGTGGCTGATGCCGGACTGGGTGAAGTTCAGCTCCTGGGCGGCCCGTGTAAAGCTGCCGCATTCGGCGGTCTTCAGCAGGATCTCGTACTTTGTCAGGCTCATACCCTTCCCTCCTTTTTTCTTAACATAGTATAGCAGAAATCTTAACGGGGTTCAAACATTTTTTCATGATAATGATGAAAATGGTGCGTTTTACAAATGGACTCCTCCGTGATATGCTATAACCAACCTAGAAATCCAAAAGAAAGGAGCGACGGTTATGGGTCTGAATCTGCTGCTGGCCGGTCTTGCCGTTCTGCTGGTGGTCGTTGGCGTCGTCAGTCGTGTCACCAACAAGTAACACCTTGCAGAAGCCGCATGACAAAGTGAAATGCATGTTTCGTATGATTTATGGTAAAAGCAGAAGCCGGGCCGCCCGCCCGGCTTCTGCTTTTGTGATTTTTAATTGAGACTTTCGCGCTCCGGCGCGAGACACTTTTGGCCTCGGCCCCAAAAGTGTCCAAAAGGGCCGCTTAAACCTGCGGTTTAAGAATCCGCTCACGCCGTTCCCTATGCAAAAGTGTTGCCGTTTACCGCGCGTTCACAGAACCCGTTTATTATCGGTGCGTATGACGCATTGATTCCCTTCTTGCGCCGCTGCCGCTCATGCGTTGCAACAGTAGACGCTGAAGCGTTGCTCGTCTCGCTGGCATCAGCGGCAGCGGCGCTGGAGCAGAGACGATACTTTCTATAAAACGAAAAAGAAAACCTTGCGCAAACGTGTGGTACGCACTCACGATCCCTCACACAGCATAGCGCGCAAGGAAGTGAAGAAACCTTTGGTTTCTTCTGGCTCTTTTGCCCACTTTTCTAGTCGGTGCGTTAAGAAAATATGTCGGTGGCATATTTTTAGCATCTGTCCTCGGCGGCTATGCCGCCGTAGCATCCGCTGTGTTTACACAGCGTGATTGGGAAAAGTGGGTCGCCGAAGGCTGTTTTTGCCCCGGAAAGTGAAACTCCCAAGTTCCCCGTTGCGGAAAAAACATTAATATGGTAAGATAAACCGTACTTTGAAAGAGAGATGAATCCTATGCACAACAAGAAAACCCGTACCCTGTCGTTGGTGTTCGCCCTGTTGGCCAGCGCCATTTTCGGCATGAGCTTCATGTTTTCCAAGCTGGCGCTGGAGGTGGCAAAGCCCACCGTGCTGCTGGCCTTCCGTTTTTTGATCGCCTTTACCGCCATGTCGCTGGTCATTCTGGTCAACGCGCTGGTGGGGAAAACCCGTGGCAGGCCGCTGTTCGCCTTCTCCCTGAAGGGCAAGCCCATCGGCTCGCTGGTGCTGCTGGGCCTGATCCAGCCGGTGCTGTACTTCTTCTGCGAGAATTACGGCATCCTGTACACCTCCTCCGCTGTAGCGGGCACCATCATCGCCGTGGTGCCCATCGCCTGTATCGTCACGGACGTGCTAATCCTGCACGAGCGGGTCACGCGCCGCCAGGTGATCTGCGCGGTGCTGTGCATCGGCGGCGTGGCGCTGATCTACATGGGCGGCGAGACCCACATTTCCGCGCTGGGACTGGTGTTTCTGCTGATGACGGTGGGCTGCGACGCGGCGTATTACACTCTCAGCCACCGGGCGGCGGCGAAATTCACTGCCTTCGAGGTGACATATGTGATGTTCACCGTGGGCATGGTGTTCTTCATCCCCGCCGCACTGATCCAGGGAGCGGGCCACATGGCGGAGACGTTCCTGCCCGCCATCCAGAGCGGCGCGTTCTGGGGCGCGGTGGTCTATCTGGGCATCGTGTCCTCGGTGGTGGCGTACTTCCTGCTGAACTTCGCCAACGCCTACCTGACGGTGTCGGAAGCGTCGCTGTTCAGCAACGTCACCACGGTGGTCAGCGTACTGGCGGGCGTGGTGCTGCTGAAGGAGCCCTTCGGCCTGTGGCAGATCGTGGGCGTGGCGGTGATCCTGGTGTGCGTCTACGCCGCCAACGCGACGGGGAAGAAATAAACGAGAGATGTTTTTACAAAGGCTCCCCCTGTTGCAAGGGGAGCTGTCAGCCGCAAGGCTGACTGAGGAGTTATCCACGTCATAGACACT
>OLVS01000375.1_pt1 | contig 24539 bp, 24 predicted proteins | sample 1644121 | NCBI WGS metagenome assembly OLVS01 (sample SAMEA103958121, study PRJEB25191) | human gut metagenome
AGTTAAAGGAATATTTTGCAAGTTATATACTCTTGTGTTTTATAAAATGGAATTTTCTTATAAATAAAAATAATAAATCAATGTAATAATCTTCACCAGCTACTTCTAAGTGATATTGATGTCCTACATATGCAAATCCTTTACCAAGTTCTAAAAGGACCTTTGTTATATTATTAATTAGAGCATCTTCTAAATCTTTTTCTTTAGCATCTTCTTTTAATTCAATAAAATCAAAAACATACGGATCTTTTATTGTTTCTAATACTAATTCATTTTGTGGACTAGGAAGTTTGGTAGAAAAGTTAGAAACTTTATTTTGTTCAATTTGACGTTCATAAAGATTAGTATCAATTTGATGAGCTAAAACATTTACTGACCAACCATTTTCAATTGTTTTATTAATATACCAAAGTCTTTGTTCTTTAGATTTTACACGTAAAATTTCCAAATTATGACTCCATGGAATTTGGACAGACGGCGTCTGGCCAATTTCAACATCAGAATATTCTCTATAAAATTTAGCCATATTTTTAAGGTTAGAAACAGAAAAACCCTTAGCAGAAGGAAATTCATTTATTATCTCTTTAGATAAATTTCTTAAAAATTTACTACCCCAAGTACTATTTTCATTAATAACTTTTCCAATATTCCAATAAAGAATTAACATTTCTTTATTAGCATTTAAAATAGCTCTGTGTTGTGCACTTCTAATTTGCGCTTTAATGTTTTCTACTACTGTCACATAACTTTTTTCTATCATTATTGTCATCTCCCTTATATCTAAATTGATTGTTTTCTATTATATATACGTTCATACTATTTGAATTTGTTATTTCATATATTTTTAGCATTATTTACATATTCTTATTTTTTTATTTTCTTCGTTCTAATATTTGATAATCGTATTCATCGTTATCTTTTTTTATATTCACTGATTTTACTTTTCTTTATGATATTTAATGTTTTATTTATGTCGGCATTATTATATGATGAAATAGTCTTAGATAATTTCTTACTAATTTATTTGACGTATGATAAGTTGCTACTTTAACCATTTTCTTTCCTCCATTCTTTTTTTATAAAAAACAAAAAAGCAATCTTTTAGATAGTACTAAAAAACTGCTTGTATTATTACGAATAAGAGTGCGAGTAGTGTTATCTTTGATATAGTCAAATTTTATCAGTTTACGGAATATTTTGCAAGTTATATACTCTTGTTTGTTATAAAATGAAATTTCCTTATAAATAAAAAACCTAGCGTTCTATGAACCTAGATTTTCTAATGATTATATAAATTTGTTGAGGGTCAAGATATATCTTTAAAGAAGTTTTTTTATTCATCTGTATAATCATCTGTTGAGTCTGTTTCTTCTTCATTATCTATTATTTCATCATTATGCACTTTATTTTCAGGTATTATATAATATAAAATCATACCAATTATAAATGTTACCGCAACCGGGGTTGTGCAGATGATTTCAACTAGCTTCCATCCATCTGGTAATTTATTAAAAATAGCTGGCATTAAATTTAATCCCATACTAATTGTTACGGCTATGGATACTATTATATTATTCTTAGTATTAAAGCCACAATCTGTTACCATCTTAATTCCTGTATATATGATAGAGCCAAAAGGCATTATCATACAACCGCCTAAAGTTGCTTGTGGTATTGTGTTTAAGATAGCACTAAGAGGTGGAAAGAAACTAATAATAATTAAAAATACCGCTCCTGAAAGTAAACTGTATCTATTGGTTATGCCTATCATATTAGTAATCCCTACATTTTGAGAATAGCTTGTAAGAGGCATACAACCGAAACATCCACCAATTGAACTCATGATACCATTACATATAATACCACCTGCTACTTCATTAGTTGATGCTTGACGATTAAAATTATGCATAGTTATCGCTGTTGCATTACCAATTGTTTCAGTTGCTGATATGATATAAATTATCACAAATACGATAATGGCTTCTAATTTAAACTCTATTTTTGAAAAATTAGTAAATTGTGGAATATCTACTACTTTAACATTATTTAAAGCAGAGAAATCAACAATTCCAAAACATAAGGCCGCAAGATATCCAACAACTAGTGCAATTAATACTGCAAAAGTTTTTAATTTTCCTTTAAAACCAACTGTAAAAACTAAACCAACAATTAAGGTTACACTACCGACAATAATATTTTGATAGCTTCCAAAATCAGGGCTACTACTTCCACCACCAAAAGCATCCATACCTACTGTTATTAGCGAAATACCAAGGACTAGTACTACTAATGAACTAACAATAGGAGGAATTAATTTTATCCAATATTTTGTAAAAAAGCCAAGTATCGCAACCGCTAACCCACCTACAATGAATGCGCCTATAGCTGCTCCATAACCATAAGCAGTTCCTATATATACTGTTGCTGATAAGAAGGCAAAACCAGTACCAACAATAAGTGGAAGTTTTGAACCTACTTTCCATATTGGAAATAATTGAATTATCGTCGCAATGCCGCTAATAAATAATGCATTTTGTACTACTGTTCTAACAATTTCTGGATCTTTATTAATTTTATCATTGCATAATACCAATAAAATGGGAGTAACGTTAGAAATGAACATTGCTAAAATATGCTGTAAACCATATGGAAATGATTCGATTACATTTACGTATCCATCAAGTTTTGTTAGGTTTTCTTTATTTGTTTTTTCCAAAAAAAGTGATTTTAATATTCTTAATATTTTATTCATTCTACACCTACTTATTTGTTATTGATTCTGTTGTTACATTAATTTGAAGTTTTTTTAATACTTTTTCATCTTCATAGTTAAGCATAACCGTTGAGTGTGCTTCTGTATTTTTTAGTAATGGTAACATACTTAGAGTTTCTTCTACAATCGCATTTGTTGTAGCATTAATTGATAAAGCTGTTAAAACATCTTCCGCATTTAATCTTGTATTATCTTCTTTATATATATTTTCTTTTAATTTACAAATAGGTTCAATAATATTTGGAGAAAGAAGTTTTAACTGATCTTTTACACCAGCTAAATACTTAATACTATTAAGGATTGCGGCAGAAGTTGCTGTTAGAAGTTTACTTTGTTTCCCTGTTATAATTGTACCATCCTTTAGCTCTAAAGCAAAAGCAGGAACTTTCTTTTCTTTTTCTTTATTAAGGGCTGCTTCAACCGTTTTTCTTTCACTAGTATTAGTAGAAAGTTGAGCCATAATTAAATTTATTTTTTCAACTTCTTGTTCAGTGGCTTTACCAAGTCTAACTCTACACTTTGTTTCATAATATCTTCTTATTACTTCTTGTTTGCACGCTTCTTTCACTTTTTCTTCATCTACAATACAAAAACCTGCCATATTTACCCCCATATCTGTTGGTGAGTAGTATGGAGTTTCGCCATATATTTTTTTAAATAATGCCTCAAGAATTGGATATACTTCAACATCACGATTATAGTTAACGGCTAAAGTTCCATATTTATTTAAATGAAATGGATCAATCATATTAACATCATTTAAATCTACTGTTGCGGCTTCATACGCTAAATTAACTGGATGCTTTAGTGGTAAATTCCACACTGGGAATGTTTCATATTTTGCATATCCTGCATGTATTCCCCTCTTATTTTCATGATATAGTTGCGATAAACATGTGGCCATTTTACCACTACCAGGACCAGGTGCAGTTACAACTATTAGAGAGCGTGTTGTTTTAATATAATCATTTTTTCCAAATCCTTCATCACTTACTATTTTTTCAGTGTTAAATGGATATCCTTCAATTGGATAATGAAAGAATACTGGTACTCCTAAATATTTTAACTTACGTTTAAATATTTCCACTCTAGGTTGTTTTGCATATTTTGTAACGACAACACTACCTACATATAAATCCATTGTTCTAAATGACTCAATCATTCTGAAAACTTCATCTTCATATGAAATACCATTGTCACCACGCATTTTAGAAATTTGAATATCATTAGCGTTGATGCATATGACAATTTCAACTTTATCTCTTAAGCCAAATAACATTTGTACTTTTGAATCTATTTCAAATCCCGGTAACACTCTTGATGCATGATAATCATCAAATATTTTACCACCAAATTCAAGATATAATTTATCATTAAATTTTGTTATTCTTTCAGATATTTTTTCTGCTTGTAATTTTAAATATTTATTATTATCAAATGCATTCATAGTTTTCATCTCCTTTAATATTGATAATTATACCACAAAATGGAAAGTAACGTTAATAATTAAATCATTAAATTTTTGTAATTATATCAAAAACGCCCTAAAGTTTAAATCTTTAGAGTGTTTTTTTCTTTATTTAGATGGATCTGGGATATAAATTGTTGTTGAATCACCGCCAACTACTGTTGGTAATTTACCATCCCATACTCTTAAATATTCAATATATTTTAGGTAATCACTGATAACTTTAATTTCTGCACTTGTTTTTCCTGTCATATCTATGTTACCATCTTCATCAATAGTAAATCCTAACATTCTTGCGATTTCTATTGATTTAATTTTTATTTCTTCAGCTTGGGCATTAGCTACTTCAATTTGAGCTTGAGCATCCCCTTTAGCTTTTTCAATTTCAGCTTCTGCTTTCTTTTTCGCAACTTCTAATTCTTGTTCAGCCTTAATAATAGCAGTTGCTTTATCATATTCAGCTTGAAGTTTTTGTTGTTCAGCTATCATTTTCTGTTCAACCGCATTTTCAAATGCTTCGTTGAATGACAAATCTTCTACTACTACCATTGTTAAATCAATATAGTAATTTTGAACAGCTTTGCGCATTTCTTCTTCTACATTATTAGATAGTGAAGATCTTGTTTCTATTATAACCATTGCTGAAGAACGTGATAGTACTACTTTAGCTTTTTCTACAGCTATACTAATGATTCTTTCTTTTAGTACTTCTAAACTACCATACACTTTATTAATCTCTAACAATTTATCTGATTGGATTTTAAATTGAATTGTTAGTTGTGCATCCATAGGTTGTGCATCTTGTGAATATGCTTCAAACTTTTCTTTTATCTCTTGTGTTTTTAAATCATAATATTCAACATTATCACGTGGCCAAAATCTCCAGTGTAAACCGGCATGCACACTTTCTTTAGCTTCACCAAAACTTTTTAAAACTACCGCTTCACCAGTTTCTACTTGATATAAACCAATTGGAAAAACTACTAAAGTAATACCAAATATAATTGTTAAAACAGCTCCAACTATGCCTTGCTTTTTATTATTTCTTTTTTTGTATGCATAGATTGTATATGCAACCGCAAGTCCCATTAATATTAAACATAAAATACATAAAATTTCTTTCATTTCTTTTTTCTTACCTTTCTATTATTATTGGTTTTTCTACATTCATTCCAATGTTTCCTCCCTTGACAGCTTTTATGAGTACAACATTTGAATATTCTTTATTTTTGTCATATACAAACTTTAACGTTTTTACTTTGAAACGATTTTTTCTAAGTTCTATCATTACTTCTTCTAAACGTGATGTTAAAAATAGTAAATATAATGTACCTTGATTTTTTAGATTTCTTCTAATTGCAGGTATTAGTTTATCTAATGTTAACTCACTTTCATGCTTTGCGAGCGCTTTATATTGGTTTACACATTTAGCATCTTCTTTTGTTTTAAAATAAGGAGGATTACATACTATTACATCTACTTCTTCCCCTTTATATGTAATAATATCATCATGAATTAATTCATAATTAGTAACATTGTTTATGTCCAAGTTTTTACGTGCAAGTTCTAAGGCCTTTTCATTGATTTCTAAACCTATTAATTTTTTTGGCTTTGATAAACTTGCATAAAGAAGTAATGCCCCATTATTAGTCCCCATATCTAAAACAACGTCTTTGTGAAGTATTTCCATAAAATTGCCTAATACCATTGTATCAGTATTAATTCTAAACATTTCATCATCCTGATAGACTGTGATTTCAGGATGTGCTGGTAAATAATCTTTTGTAATACTCATATTAGCTATACCTTTCAAGTGGTATAACTTTACATCTTACTAAGACTGCTATTAGTAAAGGAATTATTACTAATTGAATAATTATACCAGGCCAAGCATTAACAAAAGCTCCTGCGATAAATGCTTGATAATTAAATTTCATTGTATTATCAATTAAGGTGAATATATATCTAGTTAATCCCCAACAGACTCTACCTACTAGCATTGCTGTGATAAGGCTAATATATATATATGCAATACTTATTCCAAAATTATTATTTTTATTTTTCTTAGTTAATATATTATATAATAAACCTGAAACTAAACCATATATAGCAAGTTCAACAGCCATTGCGGCTGCTATTGGATATAGTGGTGGCATTATGAACATTACTGATCTAAGTAGTGGTGTAACTAAGCCTATAACAAGGCCATATATTGGACCACATACAAAACCGCATATAATAACTGGTATATGCATTGGACAAAGCATATTTCCTATTTCTTTTATTTGTCCGGTAATAAATGGGAGGACTAAACCTAGTGCAAGGCACAATCCTGATATACATATCTTACTAATTATAATTTTATGTTTCATTAATTCACCAACTTTCTCTTTTATTATACTGAATCATCTATTTTTTTTCAATTGATTTACTAATGTTGAAAAGTAATGAACACTTCATTTACTTATTAAAAATGTCTCTGAAGAAAACAGTAAATACTTTTCATTCATATCTACTATCTACTTTAGAGACATATGTATTGATGTAGTCTTTTACATTTCTTCTATATGATATATGTAATCTAATGTTTTTAAAGCTGCTATAATTTCTTTATGAGTTTTATACTTTTTTAGTTCATTGCTTACAATTGATACAGAAACTGTGTAAACACTTAAACCTGAATTGATATATGCAGGGTTGGTTTCTATATCATCAATTCTTAAACCAAGTTCTCTTACTGTAGTTGTAAATTCTTTTAGATATGTTACATTTTTTAATTCTAAATGAATTTCAAAATGATTGGAGTGATTCTTTAAATAAACTTCAAGAATTGGAAATAATGATAATACAAATATAAAAGCAACAAAACAAATTAATACAACTGTATAATATCCTGTACCAATTAGTAGGCCAATAATCGCTGAACCCCATAAACCAACTGATGTAGTTAAACCTTTGATTTGATTTTTAGAACTGTATAATATTGTGTTACTGCTAATTATAGCAATACCAATTATCATTGCTGCAGATATTATCCAAAAACCAGTTGTATTGTTTTTCATTAAAACTAAATCTAGGATCATCGCAAGTGTTGAACATAATGACACTATAATAAAAGTTCTAAGTCCTGCAGCATGTCTTTTACTTGAACGTTCGCAACCTATTATTGCAGCAAGAATTATTGATAATCCTATCTTTAACAATATACTCCAAATATTATTCTCCATTGACCAAGTTCCTAAAAACTTCGCAATGGGATCAACAAAAACTTCTTTTCCCATTTTTTACCTCCTATTTCTTTGATTAATTAAATTACCATGTCGATAACTTGCAAGATTATATTCATCAGCTGCTTCAGTAAATGCAACTTCATCTTCATTTAACTCAAGTTCTCTTGCTGGCAATTGTTTTTGAATATCTTTTACTCTTTCAATTAATATTTCAACATCAGTTTTCTTAGTTCCATCTTCATTTAATTCTTGAACAGTTGTTATGTCCTCAATATTATTTGAATATGACTTAGATAAATATAGTGATAATTTTGCACATGCTGGTCCTATTAGTTCATATAAAACACTTGATGCTAAAATAATTGTTTCTAAATCTTGTCCTTGTTCTCCCCCTAAAGTTCTCGCTCCTAGTGCCGCAAGTCCTATGGCCACTCCAGCTTGTGGTATTAAAGCGAGTCCTAAATAATTTCTAACACTTTTATCTTTTTTGACCGATAAACATCCTAAATATGCACCACCATATTTACCAATAATTCTAACTATAAAATACAAAATACCAACCACAATTAATGGGACACTACCAATATTACCTGTTGAAGAAACTAATGCATCAAGTTTAAAGTTTAAACCCGACCTTACAAAAAACAATAATAATATTGGTGGTGAAAAATAATTTAATTGCTTAAATAACTTATCATCATCTGTGGTATTAATATATATTGTACCCATTGCCATACATCCAAGTAATGGTGATTGACCTAAAATAGCACAAAGACCACAAAATGCAAATATTAATGCAATTGCAATAATTAATCTATTATCTTTTGTTCTCTTTTGTGTCATTAAGAGTTTCATAATTACACCAAAGAAAGCACCAAGTAGTAATATTCCAATATTAATGATAATTGGTATTACTACATCTTTAAAACTAAAACTACCACTTGTTGATCCCACCGCAACCGAAATAGCAATACTATACGCTACTAAACCAACAATATCATCAAGAGCTACTACTTGTAATAATGTATCAACAAAATCACCTTTCGCTCCTGTTTGCCTAATTGTCATAACAGTTGAGGCAGGAGCTGTTGCGGCCGCAAGAGCAGCAAGAACTATTGAAAATGCTAAGTTTAATCTCAAGATACAAAACATTACTATAAATATTACAACTGAAGCCATAAGTGATTCAAACAAAGTAATCACAACAACTTTTCCACCATTTTTCTTTAAGACAGCAAGTTTAAAAAATTCACCAGTACTAAAGGCAATAAAGGCAAGAGCAATATCCGATAAAAAGTCCATACCATCAATTATCTTTGTTGGTATAAGATTTAAAACATATGGTCCCATTAAAATTCCTGCCACAATATAAGCTGTAACATTTGGCAGTTTCAATTTTTTAGTAATTCTTGTCATCAAAAATCCGCCAAATAACATTACCGCAACCGACATAATAATAAGTGCTACATTGGATTCTACATTCATCTTTTCAAAAACACTTACTTTAGTCATTATCCTTAATAAATTATTCATATTTTCCCTCCCTTCTTGAAATATTTTAATTCTTGTGCTATAATTATATCACCTTTTTACTATAAAGTAAAATTATTGTTTTTTAGGTAACTATAAATATTTTTTATGGAGGATATAATGATTGACTTAAAAGTTAAAACTTTACTCACTGTAGCAGAGGAAAAAAATTTCACTAGAGCAGCTGAAAAATTAAATCTTACTCAACCAGCTGTAAGCCATCAAATAAATTTACTTGAGGAAGAATTAAACACCCAAATATTTATTAGAAAAAAAGGTGATATTTTGCCAACACAATCTGGGGAGATAATTATTAATTATGCAAGGCGTATTAACGCAATGTACAATAAATTAAAAGATGAAATTACCGATTCTAATCGTCATATTAACATTAAACTTGGTATTACCCACACTGCTGAAAGTAATCAAATAACAGAAATCATTGGATTATACTTGAAAGAAAATCCTGAAGTGAAAGTAACTATTATTACAGATACTACCAAAGAACTATATAAAATGGTTGATAACTATGAATTAGATTTAGCAATTGTTGATACTAAATATAATTATGAAAGCCTTGATTTCATTTTGCTTGATAGTGATTATTTAGTTTGCGTATTAAGCAATAACAACAAACTCGCTGAAAAAGATGTAATTACCATCGATGAACTACGAGATGAAAATTTAATACTTCGTCTGCCTAGTTCCACTACAAGAAAATTATTTTCAGCAGCCCTTGAATCAATTAACGAATCACTTGATAATTTTAATATTTGTATTGAAGTTGATAATATCGCTACTATAAAAGATTTAATAAGAAAAGATTTTGGCGTATCCGTACTTGCAAAAAGCGCTTGTATGGATGAGGTAAAAAAGCATAAGCTTACAATTTTGCCTATTGAAAACTTAAGTATGCTACGTCAAAACTATATTATTTATAATAAAGACTTTCCTTACCAATCAGCTGTAAATAGGCTTGCTGAAAAGTATGTAGATGAAACAAATAAAGTAGGTATATCAAAAGAAAAAATCTAGGTTCATAGTGAACACTAGATTTTTTGACATTAGTCATCAATTAATTCTTCTTTCATTAAAAGAAGTATTTGTTTCTGATATTCTATATCATTTTTATGTTGTGATTCAAAATTCTTTAGAAATTCATTAGTATATATATATATCTTTTCATTAGTATTTTGAACTGCATAAAAATTATAATAATCAGCGTTAGTAGGTAACTCGGCTTCTGCTTCTTTTAGGTAATTTAATATAGTTATAACATCTGCGTATACTTTGTTATATAATTCATTAGTCGATTTCTCTATCTTTAATAAAGTTGACTCTCCCACTGTGCATTCAATCGTTAAACTTGTTATTTCCTTAACTACCTCAAGATATTCATCCACGTTATTTTCTATAGATAACTTATACATTAATCTTTTTTTAGTAAATAACTCTTTCTTTTTTTCTGTAAGGGTGATCAACATTTGTTGATAAGGAGAGTCTTCAAGAATAAAGTTTTTCTCATAAATGTCTTGGGCATTTTTATATGTTTCTAAGAATAAATCATATAATTTGTTGTATGCTTCTATTTTAAGTTGATATGAGGAGTCTAATCCATTTATGGCATTTTTGATTAATTCCTGTTCGGTTAACTGCATACTTTGTCTTTTCGTTTCAATATATAATTCTTCTAGTTTAATACTTGTAAGGTTTTTAACCTCTAGTTGATATAGTTTAATTTCATTTAGTAGTTCATCATAGGTTAAATTTTCAATTTTATCACTAGTAAGTATTGGATTACGTCTCTTAACTTCTTCCTTTAATTCATTAATTGTTAAACCATTACATACTTTAATTTCTGCTTCAATATTGTTGTCACTACAAGCATTAACTATACTTGTTTCTAATTTTTCTTGTACTTTGTTTGATGTTTTGTTGTCTTTACTACTTATGGTAAGAGTGATTTTATTATCTTTATTTTCCATTAAGTATTTTGTTTGCGTTTCTATTGAGACAATTTTATTAACAACATTGCTAATATCTTGGCCTATTACATTTTCACCTTCAATAATCATTTTACCTTCATCGTTATTTCCATGAATTGACAACACTTGGTTTTTTTCGTCTATAACCATAGTGATGCTGGGATTGACATCCATGGTAATCATTGCATAATATTGCTCAGTTTTGGTAACAATTGTTTTTTTATTATTAGTAAAACCAAATGTAGTAACTGTTATAAGCATTAAGGTTAAGACAAATATACAAGCATATGACCATTTAAATGTAAAAATGAAAGGTTTTTTGGGAGTGATGTCATTTTCTAAATAGATACGATTACGTAATTCTTCGGTTGGATTTGTATCTACTAACTCATTTTTTAATCGTTTTTTTAGTTCTTTTTCAAACTTACTCATATATTTACCTCCTTTCTTAATATTTCTAATCCATCATAGTAAAGTCCTTGAACTTTACCAATAGTCATTCCAGTTATTAAAGCAATATCTTTAAACTTATAATCATAAATAAATCTTAAAATCATAATGTGAATTGTATCTTCGTCTAAATAAGCATTAAATAAATCTAACATTTCCGTGTGATTATTGTCATTAGCTTTGTAATTTGTTATTATCTCATCATCGTGTAACACATCTTTATGTTTGTCCCTTGTTACATAATTACAAGCAGTATTTCGTGTAATCATGCAAATCCATTCTTTCAGTTTCCCCTTATCGACATATGTATCAAGAGAATTAAGTATTTTTGTAAAAACTTCACTTACGATATCTTCGCTATCTTCTTTGTTTTTGGTATATGAATAAGCTATATGATATACAAGTTTTACATAATCATTATATAGTTTTTGAATAGCACTTTCATCTCTTTGTTTTAACTTTTCATAAAAGTCTTTCATACTTAATTCCTTGAGCCTTTCGTTATATACTACTATGAATAGTTACTTATATTTTACTTTATTATCTTACTTTTTGTTAATTGATGCTTTTAATTCTGCTTTTTTATCAGCAAGTGCTTGGTCAATTTTTGCAATATCATCAGCATGAGCTTTTTCAAATGTTTCAAAATAGTTGTCTTTAACTTCATTCATTGCTTTTTCTAGTTCATTAGCTTTATCAGTTAAAATTTGTTCTACATCTTTAGTTAAAAGTGTTTTATCAATTGTATTAAATAATTCTTCAGCTTGTTTTAAGTAGCCAATTACTTTGTCGAAGCCTTCAATTGCTTTATTACCAGTTTCAATATAAGCTTGTTCAAATTCTTCGTATTTTGCCTTTAAATTTTCTAGATTCTTAATTTCAACTTGAAGTCTTGTATCGCCTATTTCAAGAGAAGCAACAAATGATTTTTGTTCAAGGTATTTAATCTTTGAATCACGCATTAAAGTAAGAGCTTGTTGATATGCAGAATCAGGAGAAATTAATGCATCATATTTAACTTGTTCTACTTGATCAATAACTTTACGATATGCATTGACTGCATCTGCATAAGAATTATAAAGAACTGTATATGCAGAACCTAATCCTTTAATAATTTTGGTGGTTTCTTCTCTTTGAGCAAAAGAGATTTCATATTCTTTAGCTTCGAAATATAATTTCTTCATTTCTTCAGAAATAAGTTGAGCTGTTTCAATACGTCCAACTGCAAGAGCTTTAATTAAGTCTTCTTCAGACATTTCAGCAACTTCTTCTTCAGTGTATGTAGAATATTTAACAACAAGTTTTCTTAAATCCTCAATAGCCATTGCTTTTACTTTTTCAACGCCTGCTTTGATGCCACTATCTTCTAAGAATTTCTTTGTTGATTCTACTAGCTTATCATTTAATTTTTTCGCATATTCAGAATCACCAGATACAGAAATTTTAACATTATTTGGGCTTGCCTCTACTTCACCTTTTACAAGATATCCAGTTTCGGTTGATACATTAACTATTAGTTTCACTGCATCTTCAACTGTTTTACCAACAATTGCTTCACCTGAAATAATAATTGCACCATCATCATTGAGTGCCGTAACAGATACTACTTTTTGATCTTCATCTACTATTAACTCAATACTTGGGTTAATGTCAACTGTAACTCTAGATGTTTCCCCTTTTTCATCTTTTTTACATGATGTAAAACCTAGTGCACATGAAAAGGTTAAAACAAGCACTAGTAAACCTTTAATTAATTTTTTCATAATCATTAGTCCTTTCTTTTATTTTTTATCCTTACACTATACATAACACAAAAAAAATCAATTTTATTCTAAAATTTAAATTTTTTTAGATATTTTTATTTTTTCTTCGTTTTTTTAGTTTATTCACTTAAAAGTTTTCAATTTATAATAGAAACAATAGTTATTACCTTTTAATAAATATCCTTTATAAAACACAATACTAGTATGATATTCATCTTTATTGAGTTTTCTTAAATGCTTAATTATTCTCTTCTTTTTGATTTTAGGTATTACCATAATAATTTTACCATTATTATTTAATCGAAATCTAAAACCTAGATATGTGAACCCTTCTTTAAGTTTATAGATTCTTGTTTTAGCTACATTCAACTCTATTCCTATTTGTGAACATTCCTCTTTTATGTCATTTAGTAAAACCTTTAATTTGTTTTTATCATTACAAATAATAATTCCATCATCCATATACCTAGAATAATACTTAATCTTATGTCTTTCTTTAATAATTCTATCTAATTTATCAAGATAGTATAAAGCAAAACACTGACTAGTTTGATTTCCTATTGGTAAACCTGAATTTTCATAATCGCTATATGAATCGATAATATCAAACAATAACTTTTTTATTTCCTCGTCTATAATAATTGTATTAAGTTTATTCTTTAATACATCATGCTTAATGGATTCGAAATAATGGTGAATATCAAATTGTAATATATAACCTTCATTCCCATACTCTTTATAATAACTGGTTAAAAACTGCCTTACTCTATTTCGACAAAAGTCAGTTCCTTTATTTATCCTGCAAGCACCATTATCATATATTAAATGTCTTTCTAAAACACCCATTAAATAGTTATCCACTATACAATGTTGAACTACTCTATCACTATATGATAACGCTTCAATCTTTCGCATTTTAGGTCCATATATCATAAAATGATTATAACCTTTAACAACATATTTCCTACTATCTAATTGTTTCTTTAATTTCCATAAATTATTACCTAAATCAACTTCAAACAGTATCACATCTCTCTTGTGTCTTTTTGACCTTCTTACCTTTATATGTGCATTATATAAATTCTTAAAACTAAATACTTCATCATATATACTCATAAACACCTCAAAAAAACCATTCGGCTATCCCTAGCTCAGTTAGTAAAGTTACGTTACTAACACAAATGGTTATATTTAGTTAGATATAATATCATAACAAGGAGTAAAGTTCCTTTATCTTAAAACTCTAATGTCTTACTTAAAACACTAATCTGTACATCCATAGATTCATTCATCTACTAGTAAGATAAATCCGCCGAAACGCCAGCGTTGTCGTTGTTGACCCATTTGTTGTTGATGTTGCCATTGTTGTTGACGTAACGTGCGTTGTTGTCGTTGTTGTTGTTAGGACTGCGGAGCCAAACCCGAACCAATAGTTTTACAACCTTACCCCAATATATTATTAATTCTTCTTTTATCACTTGTTATCCAGTTACTAAGTAACTTCATACAAGTATTTATCATTTCTGTAATATTTTCATATTGTTTAAACAATATGCATTTTTCTTTACATCCTAAATCACACAAATAATCAAGAAACTGAAACTTAACATATACATCATTTTGATACATTGATCTATTACTACTTCCTAAAACTTCATTATTTGCTTTATATAATAATTCAATAATATCAAACAATAGATTATGTATCCTATTAACATAGGTATAACGATATTTTTTAGGACTCTTCTCACTAATTGTCATTATATATTCAGTTAATCTCTTTGATTCTGTTATTACTTTTAATTCTGATTCACTCTTTTTCATCATACCACCTAAAGTGGGCGCCTCCTCGCGCTTCGCTTTTGATTGGATGCGCCATGATTTGCACTTCGTGCTTGATTAGCTAAGGCTGATAGTAATGGCCGCCGAAACGCCAGCGCTGTCGCTGCGGACCCACTTGCCGCCGATGAAGCCAACGAAGTCGACGTAACGCGCGCTGTAGTCGTAGTTGAAGTCAGGACTGCGGAGCCAATAGTATCCATTATTGTAAAAATCAGTACTTGTAGCCATATAACATCCTTTTGCTTTTGCATAGTCTGTTAGTTGTTTTTGTCTTGATTTATCATTTGTAAATCCATATTCTTTATTTGTTATATCTTTATAACTTAATAAGCATACTTTATCATATGTATCATTACATATATATTTATTGGAAGAATTTCCAGTTGATGCTAAACTATTATCTACAAATGTTGTATTAATATATGATTGTAATACTTTTGTAAATGCTTTATTATAGAAATCTTCATTTAACCACTTTCTTATATCTGAATATTCATAGTTATTTGGATAAATTGTTTTTCCATCTATTGTTCTAGTACCAGTATATGAATAAAACTTTTGATTATCTATAATTAAATCCGTCATTAACTTGTATTCTTTACCATTTACTTGTAGTATCTTCCATTTAATTGGTTCTACTTTAAAGTAATAAGTTGTACCTTTTACTATTTGTTGTTTATTATTAAAGTAATATGCTGATGAATATGGTGTTGCTTCTACTTTAGCGTAACGTTCATTATCACTTCCTAAATAGTAACCATTACTATCTGGTGTATTTGATATAATTGTTACAGAATCTTGTTTTAATGTTTGTGGATATTCTCCAAAATAGATATATTTTGATCCATTTGCTTCATATGGTTTCATGTATTCTACCCATTTTGCATATAGTGTTATATTCTCATTTGGCATTGTTGTAATGACATATTGAGTTGTAAATGATTCATCCTTATACCAACCATCAAATATATATCCTTCTTTGGTTGGATTTTCTATACTGATTAAAGTTCCATAATCAGCTGTAACTTGTTCTATACTTGTTCCACCATTTGTTTCAAAGGTTAGTGTATATTTGTTCATTGTAAATTTAGCATATAGTGTAATATCTCCTATTGAACCTTTTTCTATTTGATCTACTTTATTAATAAATTCTGGTTCAGTATACCAGCCACCAAACACTGCTTCTACCTTTGTTGGATCTTTTAAATTAATTGTTTCTGTTGTATAGTAATACTTTGTTGGATTATTACTATCATTTGTTCCACCATCTAATATATATATAATATTAAACTCTGCACTCCAGTTTGCGGTCAAGGTAATATTGGTTGTTAATTTCCATATACCTGTGTTATCAAATAATCTATCATTATAATACCATCCCATAAAGGCATGACCTTCATATGTTGGTTCTAATAATATATAATTACTATCATATGTAACCATTTGTGTGTTTTTATTAATTGTTCCACCATTTGGATCATATGTAATAGTATATTGATTTGCTGCCCATATAGCATTTACTATTAAATTACTTGTAATAGGTTTTGTAAAATCATAGTCCCATCCCTTAAAAGTGTAACCTGTTTTGGTTAGAGTTTCAACATTAGTTAATATTGTTCCTTCTTCTACTTGTTTTGGTTCAATTTTTGATGTAGTATTTGTATTAAACTCTACTTTATATAAACGATTTCTATAGATATTTACTCTATATGTATCGATATCACCATTATCTTTTTCACATAAAATGTAGTAGTAATTATTGCCTTCATTTAATTGTACTTGTTTTGTAAAATGTATGGTTGATCCATATTCATCACCACTTACATAGTAATTACTATAACCTGTAATATTAATATTTAATCTAAAGTTATATGAATTTATACTATTAGATACTACTACTTTATATATATCATTTTCTTTTATTGAGTTATTTAAACTAAATGATTCTACTTCTTTTTTAATAAAACGTGCTGTAAGTGTTATATCACTTGTTATAGTGTAACCACTAAATACCCACTTTTCATCATCTATGTACCAACCATCAAAGATATATCCATCTTTTACTGGATCAGTTGGTTTTGTTACTTTTTCACCTTTTGTTACTATTTGATCAGCAATAGTATCAGTAGTGTTTGTTACAAACTTAACTATATACTTTGTTTCTTCCTTTGTTCCAAGTCTTCCATTAACTAAATCATCTAACCATTCTTGTTCACTTTTTGTATATTCTGGGTGAGTTTCTTTATAGATTTCATAGGCTGATTTGCCATCTTTCCCATCTATTCCGTCATTTCCTTTGTCACCTTTTGGTCCAATTAAACTAGAGAGTTCGATTAGGTTAGTCCAAGTTGTATCTCCTTCATATTGCCATTTGATATAACCGTTTTCTACTTTAAAAGTAACTTCGCGACCGTCTATTCCATCAGTTCCTTTGTCTCCTTTTGGTCCAATTAAACTAGAGAGTTCGATTAGATTAGTCCAAGTTGTATCTCCTACATATTGCCATTTAATATAACCGTTTTCTACTTTAAAAGTAACTTCACGACCATCTTGTCCATCATTTCCTTTATCACCTTTAGGGCCAATTAAACTAGAAAGTTCAATTAGGTTAGTCCAAGTTGTATCTCCTACATATTGCCATTTAATATAATCGTTTTCTACTTTAAAAGTAACTTCGCGACCATCTTGCCCATTTATTCCATCAATGCCATTTATATTACCTAAGTTTTTTGTTTCACCATTAGATAGTATTATTAATAAATTATTATCTTTATCAATAGTAATATTCGATATTGATGTACCATCTTTTCCTGCCACTCCTGTAAGTGAAGTTAAAGATATTAAGTTTTTCCAAGTAGTTTCACCTTCATATTGCCACTTAATATAGCCATCTTCTACTTGAAGGATTACTTCTCTTCCATCTATTCCTTTGTCTCCTTGTTCTCCTTTTTTACTACATCCTTGTACTAGTAAACAAGAACATACAAATAAAAGAATAAATACCATTCTAATTTTTTTCATTTTGTTTGTTTCCTTTCTATAACATTACAAAAATTTATAGTTTTTTGGATTATGATAAAAAACAATATTCAATAGGTATAACATTTACTACTATCCCATTATTTATCAATTCATTTGCAATAGCGCTACTAAAGTGCTAAAATTATGATTGGAATGACAGTCCAAAAAAGTATAAGTTTTGAGAGTAAATATATAAAAAGGTATACTGCACATAGTAGTTTTATTACTACTAACAGTATACCTTTTTGTTTATTCATCTTCTTTTTTGTGAGTTATTTTATTTAGGATAACAATTGTTAAGAAAATTATAGTCATTGCGATAAAGATTGAAAGAATGCCTTTCCAACTTATATCAAGGGCTTTTAAAATGTTTTCTTTGACTGTAACATTACTATATATATTAAGTAGAAACATATATATACCTCCTATAATAAACCTAGGATTACACCACCAGCGACAACTGAGGCGATTTGTCCTGCAACATTTGCACTAGCCGCATGCATTAACAAGTGGTTAGTTGGGTCTTCTTGGACACCAAGTTTTTGTACTACACGTGATGCCATTGGGAAAGCTGAAATACCAGCAGCACCGACCATTGGGTTGATTTTTTTCTTTGAGAAAAGATTTAAGAATTTAACGAACATTACACCACCAAATGTATCAAAGACAAAGGCAACAAGGCCTAAGCCTATAATCATTAATGTTTCTGGAGTAACAAATTCCTCGGCTTTCATACTGAAAGAAATTGTAATACCAAGTAATAAAGTAATTAGATTAGAAAGAATATTACTTGCAGTATTAGATAATGAATCTAGTACACCACATTCTCTAATTAAATTACCAAACATTAAAAATCCTACTAAAGAAACTGAAGCGGGAGCGATAAGTCCTGCAATAATTGTTACTACAATTGGAAAAATAATCTTGGTTGCTTTTGATACACTCTTTGGATTATATTCCATTTTTATTCTTCTTTCTTTTTTAGTTGTAAGACTCTTTATAACAATTGGTTGAATCATTGGAACCAGTGCCATATAGCAGTAAGCTGCTACCGCGATAGCACCAACATATTTACTCTTTAATACTTGGGATACTAAAATTGAAGTAGGTCCATCAGCTGCACCAATTATACCAATACTAGCCGCATCCGCAATATCAAATCCACAAGCAGAAGCAACTACCATTGTAAAGAAAATACCAAATTGAGCAGCGGCTCCTATAAATATTAATTTAGGATTTGATAGTAATGGCCCAAAATCAATCATCGCACCTATACCTATGAATAATAATAATGGTAAAATTTCTGACGCACCTATTCCCGTTTCAAATAACCATTGAATCGCACCTACTACTTCATTTTCACCACTACCTTGATTAATTACACCTGATAATGGAAGGTTGACAATAATTGCACCAAATCCCATGGGTAGTAGAAGTGATGGTTCTAGATTTTTCTTAATCGCAAGAATAATTAATATTATACCAACTGCATACATTACTGCTTGTTGCCATGTAATGTTTTTAATTCCTTCTAATAAAAACTCCATAAATACTCCTCTTTAAGTTTTTTATTTTTTAAACATCAACAAAGATATCATATTTTGACATTTTTTGCAATTGCTTTACAAGGGTTTATTATGTTTTGTGAATAAAGTTATTATTAATACCATTAAAATAAATTATCATTAATAATTAGCTATTCAACACTTTTATCACTTTAGTTGGGTTACCAACTGCCACGCTATTACTGGGAATGTCTTTAGTAACAACACTTCCTGCACCAATTACAGAGTTATCCCCTATTGTAATTCCAGGTAATACAACAACATTCCCACCCATCCAAACATTATTACCAACTGTTATTCTTTTCGCATATTCTAATCCTTTATTTCTTGTTTCATAATCTAATGGATGATTAACAGTATAAAAACTACAATTTGGTCCTATAAAAACATTGTTTCCAAATATTACTTTTGCAGCATCTAATATTACTAAATTATGGTTTGCGTAAAAGTTATCTCCAATTTCAATATTATAACCATAATCACACCAAAATGGTGATAAAATAACAAACTCTTTTGGAGTTTTACCTAACAGTTTAATTAATACTTCTTTTTGTTTTTGAGTTTCACTTGGTTTAGTATTGTTAAATGCAAAACATAAATCTTTAGCTATATTACGTTCATTTACAAGTTGAGAATCTGATGAATCGTATAATTCTTCATTTAGCATTTTATTTTTTTCTGTCATCATAACACCTCGTATATATTATAACAATTATTTGAACAAAGTAAAAAGTAAAACTCTATTTTTAATTATTTACCAAAATTTGACAATTATACTAACTTATTATATAATTGTTATGGAGGTGCGATATGAACGTTTTATTTTTTCTTACTCCTAAAAATAAAGTAGAATATGTATATGATTACTATTCAATGCGACAAGCATTAGAAAAAATGCAATATCACAAGTATTCTGCCATACCTGTTTTAAATAAAACAAATGAATATGTAGGAACTATATCTGAAGGGGATTTGCTTTGGTATATAAAGGAAAATGAGAACTTTAATTTAAAAGATGCAGAAAATATTATGATATCAAACATTAAAAGATCTCGTGATATTAAACCAATTAAAGTAACATGTGAAATGGATAGCTTAATATCCTTAGTTATTAATCAAAATTTTGTTCCTGTGATTGATGATTATAATAAGTTTATAGGAATTGTAACAAGAAAAGATGTTATAACATATTGTTATAATGAACTTGAAAAAAAATAGTATATTACTTCTAAGTCCTTTATTAGGACTTTTTTTATTGTCAACCACAAAAATGAAGTTTTCTTATAAATAAAAAATGGATAAACTAGTTAACTACTGTCTATCCATTTTATTTATTATTACATATCTATAATATCTGTATCTTCTAGAATTTTCTTTTTCGCTGCTTTAATCTTATGACTAAATACGGTTACTTCAATAATATCACAAATACCATCAATTATTAAGCAGTATCCAGCAAATATCATTATTGTATCAAAAGTACCAAACATTACTACAGTACCAAGAGCTATTGATAATATTGCAAGTAAAGTTAAGAATATCCAGCCTTTAATATGAGCTCTTGCACAATAAATGCTATCAATTAATGATGTAGTACCATCAACAATAATATATATACCAAAGATAATTGTAAGTAACTCTGTTACTATTACTGGGTATGTTAAACAGAAGATTCCTGATAATATTAAGGCAATACCTACAATTAGTAAATATCCGCCAAAAACAAATCCGTATGCAATAAATGCTACTATCGCAACAACACCGGCACAAATGAGTAAGATACCACTCACTGTACAAAGAGTATCGGCTGATTCATTAGGCATTACAATAAATAATATTCCAAGCACTATCGCAAGAACAGCTGTTACTATTACTTCTAATTTTATTTTTTGAAAAAACTTTTTAATTTGTTTCATTGTTATTTTCTCCTTTTGTTCTTTATTTGTACTTATAGTTTACTACAATTATTTAGGAAAAACAACAACAAATTATAGTTGAATGTTTATTTTTTAATTATTATTTAGTATTAAATTATATATAGCATAGGCAACACCACTATGTTCTTGATCTTTAGTAATAAATGTAGCTTTTTGTTTTAAAGCTTTATTGGCATGTGCCATTGCAACTTTTGTTGACGCTACCTCAAACATTGGCATATCGTTTTCTTCATCACCAATTGCCATTACTTCTTCTTTAGTTAAGTGTAAATATTCAATCAATTGTTTTAGGGCAATTCCTTTATTTGAATCTATTGTTAAAAACTCTAGAAAGTCGGTTGCACTTTTTAATACATTATATTTACCATTTATATTGTGTTTAATTACATCTACATATTTTCTTATTTTTTCTTCTTCATCCGCAATTATTATTTTATTAGCAAATTCTAATTTTCTAATTTCTTCTATTGTTAGTGGTTTAAAATCAATATCTTTAAATACTAGTTTATCTTTTATAAATGTTGGAATGCCTGCCGTATATATATCATCATTAACATATACCGTAAATGTTAAATTATGTTTGGTTATTTCATCAACAATATTATTTATATCTTGATTATTTAAAACATTTCTTTTTATAATCTTGGTATTATTACCATTAGATATGTATGCGCCATTATAAGAAATTACATAGTTATTATCATTATTTAAATTTAATTCTTCTAAAATAGGTAGTACTCTAAAGTACGGTCTACCACTTGCGATAACTATTTTAATGTTTTGGTTGTTAGCTTTATTAACTGCTATTTTATTTTCTTTTGATATTTCCTTGTTTTTATTCAATAACGTATCATCTAAATCAACCGCAATTAATTTAATCATTATATCTACCTTTATTTGTTATTTTTCATTAATATATCATGTTTTATATCCCATAATTTTTGAGATAAATCTACATAATAACCATGTGGGTTATCAAATCTTTTTACTTCATCCCATAGTCTTGAAAGACTATATTTACAAAAAGCTCTAGATTCTTCTAATGTAGGTATTTGGTATACTAGTTTTCCATCTTTAAAGATTTGTTTATGTAGTTCTTCTACTTTAAAATTGTTTAGTGTTTTTCGTTTCCATGTGAAGCGTGGATCAAAGATTTCATATGGTTCATTTTCATTAATGACTTCATCATGTACACAAATAACATCTGCTAGTGCTTTGTTATCTTCTTTTGAAAATAATCGATATACCTTTTTAAAGTGTGGGGTTGTTATTTTACCTTCATTTTCGCTTATCTTCATTTTTGGAATAATTACACCATCTTTTTCTATTCCCGCAAGTTTATAAACACCATCAAACACAGGATCTGCTTTTGAGGTTATTAGTCTTTCACCAACACCATATGAGTCGATGCATGCACCTTGATTTTGAAGTTCTGTAATTAAGTACTCATCTAAACTGTTTGATGCACATATTGTCACAAAGTTAAGTCCTGCCTCATCAAGCATTTTTCTTGTTTCTTTTGAAAGGTAAGCTATATCACCTGAATCAATTCTTACACCTGCTTTTTTAAGGTTAAATTCTTTAATTACTTTTATAGCATTAGGTACACCACTTTGTAAAACGTTATATGTATCTATTAGTAATACAACATTATCTGGATATAATTTAACATATGCTTTAAAAGCTTCATACTCATTATCAAAAGTTTGAACCCATGAATGTGCCATAGTACCTAAAGCTTTTACACCATACCATTCATCACACGTTACACATGAAGTACCAACAACACCGGCAATATAAGCTGCACGTGGTCCTTCAATGGCTGCTGATGCACCTTGAGCACGGCGAGCACCAAATTCCATTACTCCACGACCTTTCGCGGCACGAACTATTCTTTCAGCTTTTGTGGCAATTAAGGTTTGATGATTCATTGTTAATAGTAAGAATGTTTCAATAATCTGTGCTTCAATGATTGGAGCTTTAACCGTAACTATTGGTTCATTTGGAAAAACAAAGTTACCTTCTTCTACTGCATATATATCACCAGTAAAGTGAAAATTCTTTAAATAGCCTAAAAATCCTTCACTAAATGAGCCTTTACCTCTTAAGTATTCAATATCCTCATCTGTAAAATGTAAGTTCTCAATATAGTCTATTAATTGTTTTAACCCAGCACTTACAGCAAATCCAGCTTGATTAGGGTTAGTGCGATAGAACATATCAAAATATACGATTGTATCTTTTAAACCTAATTCATAGTAGCCGTTAGCCATTGTAAGTTCATAATAATCGGTTAAAGTTGTATAGTTATTTAAATCTTTTTGCATTTTATTCCTCCTTACATTCAACATAAATACCTTTTAAAATGTCAAATGTTTTATTGTTTAAATCTTCATCAAATGAGGCTGTTAGTCTTTTATCAACAATTATATGAGCATTTGGTAAAGCTGATTTAACCATTACCACATTTGTTAAGACACATATATTAGATACAAGTCCACAAAGTTCCACTTCATCATAATTTTTATCCTTTAAATAGTTAGCAAGTTCAAGGGATGGAAATGTAGGTTTTTCAAACACCTTAATTGCTTTTGATACATATTCAGATGTTTTGCCATATACTTCCCAACCTTTAGTACCCTTGATACAGTGTTTAACTGGTAAATTTTTACCTTCTAAGGTTGTTAGATAATTTTCATCATGAGTATCCATTGTAAAGATAATATCATCATATTGTTTTATTCTTTCAACAATTCTTTCATCTAACTCTTTTGCTTTTGGAAATCCTAAACTTCCATCAACAAAATCATTTTGATAATCTATTATTATTAGTAATTTCATTTTTACACCTCATACATATATACGATAACATACCATTTAATTTTTGTCAAGTTGTTTATTTTCTTTACTGTTTTTGTAGTGTTCGTGTACACTAGATTGTGTACACGAACACTGACGGTTTGTCAATCATCGTA
>OLVS01000379.1_pt1 | contig 24347 bp, 22 predicted proteins | sample 1644121 | NCBI WGS metagenome assembly OLVS01 (sample SAMEA103958121, study PRJEB25191) | human gut metagenome
GCGCCATGAAGCTGAAGGAGGCCGCCAAGAAGGTCGAGGACGGCATTGAGGAGACACTGACCTACTGCGATTTTCCCAGTGAGCATTGGACCCGCATCCGTACAAACAACGTGATCGAGCGGCTGAACCGTGAGATCCGCCGCCGCACTCGCGTGGTGGGGACATTCCCTGACGGAAATTCCGCCCTGATGCTGGTCTGCGCGAGACTCCGCCACGTGGCGGGCACCCAATGGGGCAGCAAGAAATATATGAACATGAAGCATCTGGAGGCGGCTCTGTACGACGCCTCTATTGCCGGCTGACTTCAGGTCTGCCGGAGTCTGCAAACAATTTTGCGCATAAATCTTGACGGGACCAAACACAGTATATCATAAGCTGCCCTCTTATGGAAGCAGCAAATAACGCAAATTTTTAACGTTCTTTATGGAAAGCGCTTCGCAGAAATAACAACTCCGCCCACGCGGCAAGCGTGAAGCGGAGTTGCTATTTCCATTGCTTATTTTCTCGCGATTGCTTTTTTGACAGCGGCCACGATGTTGGCGGCCCGCAGGCCGTATTCATCCATCAGGAATGCCTGGGGGCCCACCTGACCGAACTGGTCATCCACGCCCACGAACTCCTGCACGGTGGGGCGGTTCTTGGCCAGGCAGTTGGCCACGACGCTGCCCAGACCGCAGGTGACGTTGTGGTTCTCGGCGGTAACGATAGCGCCGGTCTCGGCGGCGCACTTTACCACCAGCTCCTCATCCAGCGGCTTCCAGGTGAACATGTCCACCACACGGACGGCGATGCCCTCGGCCTGAAGCTGCTCATAGGCCTTCAGCGCCTCGTCCACCATGATGCCGGAGGTGATGATAGTAGCTTCATCCTTGTCGCTCTCGCGGAGGACGACGCCCTTGCCCAGTGTGAACTCTGTGCCGTCGCCATAGACCTGGATGACGTCCTTCCGGACGAAGCGGGTGTAGGTGACGCACTGGCAGTCCGCCACCTGCTGGGTGACGGCCTTCAGCTGGGCATAGTCGCAGGGATCGGTGACCACCGCCTGGGGGATGGACAGGTACATGGCGGCGTCCTCCAGCGGCATATGGGTGCCGCCGTTGAAGGCGGCGCACACGCCTGCGTCGGAACCGAACACATGGACCGGCAGATCGGCATAGGCGGCGGACATGTAGATCTGGTCATAGATGCGGCGGCTGGCGAAGGTGCCGAAGGTGTGGAGATACACCTTCTTGCCGGTGGCGGCAAGACCTGCGCACACACCGGCGGCGTTGGCCTCGGCGATGCCCGCCTCATAGGCCCGGTCGGGGTAGGCGGCCATCAGCTGCTTGGTGTTGACGCAGCCCATCAGGTCGCAGTCCACGTAGCACACGGTCTTGTCCGCGGCCATCACGTCCTTTAATGTCAGGGCAAAGGCGTCCCGGCAGGCGCGGCTGTCCTTTTCATGCTTGGCGATCAGTTCCCGTTTCATTTCCGCACCTCCTGCAATGCTTTCTCGGCGGCGGCAATGGCCTCCTGCCATGCCTCCTCGCTGGGCTGGGAGGAGTGTTCCCGCTTGGGCTCGGCAAAGGTAGCGCCCTTGCCCTTGATGGTGTCCAGCACGATGCAGGAGGGCACGCCCTTCTTGGCATAGGCGTTCTGGATGGCCTGATAGATGGCCTCCACGTCGTGGCCGTCGATCTCTTGGGTGTACAGGCCGAAGCCCGCCGCCTTTCGGGCGATGTCGCCGTGGTCGAGAATATCAGCGGTCTTGCCGTCCAACTGGTAGCCGTTGTTGTCGATGATGTAGATGAGGTTGTCCAGCTTGCGGGCGTAGGCGAAGTGGAAAGCCTCCCACACCTGGCCCTCGTCGGCCTCGCCGTCGCCCACCACGCAGAATACATGGTTGGTGCGGCCGTCGATCTTGTTACCCAGGGCCGCGCCCGCGGCGGTGGAAGCCCCCTGGCCCAGAGAGCCGGTGGTCAGATCCACGCCGGGGGTCAGCTTCCGGTCGGTGTGGCTGGGGAACCTGGTATGGGGCTGGTTCAGGGTATAGGCGTCCTCCATGGGATAGAAGCCCATCAGGCCGAAGGTGGCATAAGCCACCGGGCCCGCGTGACCCTTACTGAGCACCAGCCAGTCACGGTCGGGATCGCGAGGGTTCTTGGAATCAAAATGCATGACCTCGCCGTACAGTACGGCCATCAGGTCCGCCAGGTCCATGGAGCCGCCCACGTGGCCGAAGCCGCGGGAATGGATGACCTTCAGCGTCTCCAGCCGGATCTGGGCCGCCAGTGTTTCAATTTTCTTCTTGTCCATCACACAGTCTCTCCTACTTTTTAATGTTCAGCGATCTCATCAAAGCTAAGAACGACCTTGAACGCCTCTCTGCTCTCCAGCAAGCGCATCGCCTCACGGATTTTCGTATAGGGCACCACGTGGGAATAAAATTCTCTGGGATTCAACGCTCCCTCTCCGATCATTTTTTCCACCTCAGGAAGTACATCATACTCACCATAAGGGAAATTCAGCATGTGCAGTGCCGTGTTATTCTGCAGCTTGCCGATATCAAGCATCGTGTCGCCCTTTTTCAGCACGCCCAGTGAACAAACTGTGCCTCCTTGCTTCAGATAACCGCTGCATTCCAGTATGATCTCGCTCTTTCCTACTGCGTCCACCGCCAAATCGAACCGCTCCGCGCCAATGGCTTCCGCCACATTCTGCCGGGCAAAATTAATGGTTCGATCCGTTCCCGCCACGCGCTTTGAGTGCTCCAGCCGCTCCTCTACGCAGTCTACCACCGTGACCTTTTCAGCCCCGCAGTGCTTCATAAACAGTGCCAACGCTGTCCCCATAGGGCCCGCCCCAAAAGACAGCACACTATCTCCAGACTTTACGCCAAAATTCCTCGCCGCGCTGAGACATTCGCATAGCGACAGCAGCATGGCTCCATCTGTAAAGCTGATCTTTTGGGAAAAGCGGCCTTGCTTTTTGAAAAACGGCACTTCCGTTTCACCGCACACGCCGTCCTCCACCATTGCCTGCTGATCGCAGACCAGTCCAAATTGCGCCATACCGCCGTAGATTTTCGTATAGCCATTTCCCACGGCAGGGCGCAGATTCGGGTGAATGAATCGCTCCCCCAGGCGAATATGGCGCACCTTTTCGCCCAACGCGATCACCTCGCCCGCACCCTCATGACCCAAAACAGCAGGATACCCCCGGAATCCCTGTGCCGCAGTGGTTTTTCCGGCAATGATCCCGAAATCTGTACTGCAAAAGCCACAGGCGTGAACACGGCACAGGCAGTCGTAAGGGCCAAGCTCCGGCACCGGGATATCCTCCACCACCGTCACGGTGTTTTTCCCCGTCACGGCAATCCCCTTCATGTACTCCATAAGCAAAGCCTCTTCACACCGTGAAATCCAGAAGAACGCGCAGCATGGTCTTGTCCTCTCCGGCCCGCAAAAACGCGCTCAGACAATCCTCCATGGGATAGACCGCCGAGACAAGCTGCTGCAGCACATCATTCATTACGCCAGAGTTGATGATTTTTGCCGCCATTTGCATATCGTTCATGGTGTGATGCCGCACACCGCGTACCTCACATTCAGAATAGATCAGCTTGTCCAAATCCACACTGAATTTCGTTCCCTTAGGCGGCATCCCGACCTGTACGATCACACCGCCTTTTTTCAAATGCCGCAGCAGATTTGTGAAGCTCGACTGCACCGAGGTGATCTCAAATGCCCGGTCAAAGCCCTTTTCCTCTGTGTTGGCGCGGCAAACGGCATCAAAATTCGTCCCGTTAGGATCCGCCACCGTAAAACCAAGCTCCCGTGCCATTTTAATACGCACCGGATCGATCTCAGACAGCACCACATGGGCTGCGCCGGCAAACTTCGCCGTCATACCTATGATAAGGCCAATGGGGCCAGCGCCGCCAATAAGGACATTCTCCCCCAGACGCAGACCGCTGCGGCGCACATCGTGTACGCCAACAGTCAAGGGCTCCACCAGCGCCGCGATTCTGTCGTCAACATCACCCTCAAAGCGGATCACGCGGTCTGCGTTTACGCAGACATACTGGCAAAAAACGCCATCCAGATTGGTGCCCATGATCTTAACGTTATCACAGAGATTCTCCCGTCCGGTACAGCACGCTTCGCAGGCATGGCAAGGCTCCACGGTATGGGTACAGACCTTATCGCCAACCTTTATGTCAGTCCTGTCGGAATGAACGGCATACAGTATACCGACAGCCTCATGCCCCAGCACCATAGGCGGTCTGGCCGTAGGATGCTGGCCCGAGAAAACATGCAGATCACTGCCGCATATACCCGCGTATTTGATTTGAATGACCGCCTGATTAGGGCCAGGGATCGGGATCTCGCTTTCTACGATCTCCACCTGCTTCGTCCCTGTCCAAACGATTTTTTTCATCCGCACGCCCTCGTCAAGCTCAATAGCACTCGCGGTAGATGGCTTCCTCGGCGGCCAGGTCGAAGGGGTAGTAAGCGTTGGTCATCAGCCGCTGCTGGTTGGCCTCCACGCTGAGGGGGAAGGCCTTGAAGTCCGCCTCGGTGAAGCCGCAGTCCCGCAGGGGCCGCAGGGGCAGGATGCGCTGCAGCAGGTCGCACAGGTAGCCGATGGCGTTCTCAGCCTGGCAGCCGGTGATGTCCGCCACCAGACGCTTGAACTTCATGATCTCGCCGTTGGGGTCGTTGCGGTCATAATACCGCAGGATGGCGCCGAACAGCATGTAGTTGCTCTCACCGTGGGGCACGTGGTACGTGCCGCCCAGGGGGAAGCTCATGCCGTGGACAGGGCCGCAGCCCGCCTTCAGGAAGGCGATACCGGCGAAGAAGCTGGCCGTCACGAACTCGTCCAGATACTCGAACCGGGCGTCCTGACCCTTCTCGTCGATCAGCTTGAAGCCCTTCAGGATCATGTCCATGGCCTTCTCCGAGAACATCTCGCTGGTGATGGTCTTGCGGTGGGGGCTCAGGAAGGACTCGGTGGCGTGGACCAGCGCGTCGATGGCGGAGCAGGCAAAGGGCTTGTAGGGCAGCGTCTTGATGAGCTCCGGGATCAGACACACCTTGTTGGGGATGATGTCGTCGGACACCAGGCCCAGCTTGGTCTCGCCGCCGGTGAGCTGGCCGTCGATCTCCGTCTTCACGATGGCCACGGAGATGTTGGTGCACTCGCTGCCGGTGCCGCAGGTGGTGGGGATGGCGATGACGTCCTTTTCGTGGACAACGGGGAAGCGCTTGTAGTACAGCTCGTGGACGCTGTCGGGCCGCTTGCAGCCCAGCAGCTTGCACAGGTCCATGATGGCGCCGCCGCCCACGGCGATGACGCGATCGTAGCTGTCGTAGGGGATGGCGTCGTACATGGTCTGAATCATAGCCTCGGAGGGCTCGCCCGCGCCGAACTTCTCCTGGAACACGAAGCTGCACTTGAGGCCCAACTCCTTCATGAAGGGGGTGTAGATGAACTCGTTGGTCAGCACCACGTCACGCTCGTTCAGCTGGAACTCCTCCGCCATCTGGGCGAAGGTCTGGAACTTATACACGGTGGGCGCGAAGATGATCTCGCGCTTGTCCGCCATCAGGCTGGCGGAAAATGAATCCATTGCCATGGTTTTCTTCTCCTTTTTTCGTAAGTATTTATTATCCGCTGACAGCGGCTTCTTACGCCTGTCCCCCCGCCTTCAGAAAGTCCGGATGATCCACAGGGTTAGGCGTCAGCAAAATTTTGAATTCTCTTTTGGCGATCGTGCGCTCAAATCCGTCTTGCCATTCGCTTAAAGGCAGCATGTCGCTGATCATGGAATCAATATGGATCTGCCGGTGCTCCAGCAGACGCAGCGCCGTCAGCCAGGAGCTGCGCTCCGAGGCGTAGCTATTGGAGATGGTGATCTCCTTATAGAGCGCTTTATCCATATCAAAGGGGATCGGCTTTCCCGGGATCGCGATCTGTGTATAATAACCGGTCTTTTTCAGCGCGTCCAGGCAAAAATCTGCGGAGGCGGCAGCGCCAGAGCATTCAAACGCTTTGTCCACACCCATGCCGCCCGTCAACTGCAAAACGCGAGAAAGAGGGTCGCCCTCATCTACCCGCACAGTGGCAAACACGCCAAGGCTTTTCGCCAGCGCAAAGCGTTCTTCATCACTGGCCAGCCCCGTCATGATGACATTGCCGCCGTTGGCCATGACCACCTGCGCGGTCAACTGCGCCATAACGCCTGCACCTGCCACCAGCACATAGTCTCCCGCCGTAATGGAGGTGCGCTCGCAAACGCCCCGCACAACACATGCCAGCGGCTCACACAAGGCGGCAGTTCTCAGCGAAACGCCCTCCGGAATATGAAACGCGTGTCTGGCGGGAAGGATTACGAATTCAGCAAAGCCTCCGTTGATCCCGCTGCCTACGCTTTTGCGCTCCGGGCACAGCATCCGCAGCCCCTGACGGCAATACTCGCACTCTTCACAAGTCTCGATAGCGGTCAGGGTCACAACCAGATCACCCACCTGAAAATCGGTAACATTTTTTCCCGTCTCCACCACCACACCAGAAAACTCATGGCCCGTAATGATGGGCGGTTTGCTCGGGTACTCGTCATGCATCAGATGGATGTCTGTGCCGCAAATGCCGCAGGCATACACGCGAACCTTGATCTCGTCCTCCGCAGGCCGAGGCTCCTGCATTTCCATATACCGCATGCAGTCGGGACCCAATTTCGTTTTTACAAGCGCCTTCATTGTCGTTTCACCTCTCCACATTCAGTTTTTACCAGGCTTCGATCAATCCTCGTTCAGCAGGAGGATCTTACCCGCTACAGGGCCACTCTTGAAGTTCATGAACGCCTCCTGCGCCTGCGACATGGGATATGTCTTGTAAATCAAATCATCATTAATTCGCAATTTCTTTTGCTGCAGGAAATGCGCTACAGCGGGCCACTCACGGCCGGGGAAGGGCGCAGAATAGGACATCCACGAGCCGGTCAGATGGAACTCCTTGCGGTTCATCAGCTCCCATGTCACCGGATCAAATGTCACGTCCTTATGCGGCGTACCGATAAAGCACACACTGGACTTCGTGGCCGCAATATGGAAGGCGATCTTCATCGTGGCCTCCTGTCCAGCCGTTTCAAAGACATAGTCGTAGCCTCTGCCGCCTGTCAGCCCCATGGCCTCCTCCATAAAGCCTTCGCGGGTGGTGTTGATTGTATGATCCGCGCCGTAGCCCTTCAAAAACTCCAGGCGCTCATCGTTAATATCGAACACCGTTACGCGGTCAGCGCCCAGTATCTTGGCCCATTGCAGCGCAAACAGGCCGATCGTGCCGCCGCCGAGGATCGCCACCTGGCCGCCGCCCTGATAATTGGCGCAGAACATACCGTGGATCGCCACGGTGGCCGGCTCGAACATGGCAGCCTGCTGGAAGGATATCTCATTTTTATCAAATTTAACCGCATGGACGGCAAGCATCACCACATAGTCGCAGAACGCTCCGGACTGTTTAGAGCCCATGAAGCTATACTTTTTGCAGGACGCATAGTCACCACGCAGACAATCGTCACATTTCATGCAAGGCACCAGCGGCGCGCCTACAACGCAGTCGCCCACCTTGACGCTGGTCACGTCATCCGCCACCTCGACCACCTCGCCGGAAAACTCATGGCCCAGGATGATCGGATAGTAAAACGCGCCTTTATTGAATACTCTGGGAACGTCAGAGCCGCAAATGCCGCAGGCACGGACACGAACCTTGACCATTCCCGTTTTCACCTCAGGAACTTCTACATCTTCATAGCGAATATCTTCATCGCCATACAGCAAAGCTGCTTTCATCGTTTCAGGCATTTTATGACCCAACCTTTCTATGCTACGGTTCAATAACAACGAAAAAAGTGAATGATTTACCCTGACCTGCCCACCGGAACGATGGGCAGGTCAGAAGGGCATTCTATGGAATTACTCCTGACGGGAGGCGATACCGCCATCCACCAGATAGGTCTGACCGGTCAGGAACTCAGAAGCATCAGAGGCGCACAGCAGCATCAGGCCCATCAGATCCTTAAACTCACCGATGCGGCCCACAGGGATACGCTTGATAAGCGGCTCACGGAAGCCGGGATCCGCCAACAGCTTGGCATTGATATCCGTCTTAATGAACGTGGGGCCAAGCGCGCTGACAGTGATGCCATACTGCGCCAATTCGCAGGCCAGCTGCTTGGTCAGCATGCTGACAGCACCCTTGGAAGCCGCATAAGCGGAGTGACCCGTCAAGGCGGTGCCCAAAACGCTCTTCATAGAGGACAAATTGATGATCTTGCCATAGTGCTGCGGGATCATGGCGCGATTGCAGACCTCGCGGGTCACGATAAATGTAGAGCGCAGATTCATGTTGATCACGGCATCCCAACTCTCGTCATCCATCTCCGGCAGGAATTTCAGAATACTGCCGCCAGCCGAATTGATGAGAATATCGATGCGGCCCATATCCTTTACCGCCTGATCCACCATAGTGATCACTTCCTCAGTCTTGGTCACATCACAGGGGTAATAGTAGCACTTGCGGCCCAGCGTCTCCGCATAGTCCGCCACTTCCTTGCAGCTGTCCACATGCCGACTGGTCAGAAATACATCACAGCCGTTCTCCAGCAGGCACAGCGCCATGGCGCGGCCCAAGCCCTTGGAGCCGCCGGTGATCAGCGCCTTTTTCCCCTCCACGCTAAAAATCTGAGAAGAAGTTCCAAACTTATCAATCATAGCAGTTATCTCCCAAATGAAGTTCTACGGATGCGATCAAATTTCGCCGTACAGGTGGCCGGACTCATGGCCGCAGATCAGATACTCAGGCTTCCACTCCGGGCAGTAGGAACGCACCTTATCATAGCTCTTGTACAGGTCATAGTGGTTGTAGATCAGCGTAGAGGCAACGCAGGGAACGCTCTCGTCATAGGGAGTGATGGGCACGATCTGGCCGTCGTAATCCTTCATCTCGGTCAGCGTGGGGAAGGCCATGCTTCTCAGGTGGAACAGATCGCCCACGAACACGCGCAGACCGTTGGTGGTATTGACCACAAAGCTCTGAGAGCCGCGGGTATGACCGGGAGTCTTGATGATGCGGATACCCTCGCACAGATCCATGTCGCCGTCAACGAGGATCAGATCCTTGTTCTCCTTCAGATAGGGGATCACCGCCGGGTCATGATCGCGGCGAACCGTCTCGCCGTAGCAAGGGTTGAGCAGGTTGTCATAATCATCAAACTGGGCAATAGAGCGCGTGTTCGTAAACAGCTGCGCATTTCCCGCATGGTCGTTATGCAGATGGGTATAGAGCATGAGGTCAATATCGGAGGGCTTCAGGCCAACCTTGGCCAGAGAGTTCACCAGATCCTTTTCACCGGCATCGGCGGGGCAGCCGCCCCATGCGCAGCCATTGATCAGGAAGCGCTCATTGATGCCGTTGTCGATGAGGATGTTTTTTTCACCATCCTGCAGCAAGAAAGCCAGATAGGGCAGCTTCACAGGATGATCGTCACGGCCCGGAGTCAGGTTGACCTTATTGCCGATGTGCCAGCCGCAGTCAATAGTCGTGACCTTCCACTTACCAACGCCAAACTTACTCATAATTCGTACCTCCATAAAAATATGATAATTTTCTTCTATGATCTATGCCGCAGCGTGGAGCTCAAAGAGCCTTTCCTTCCGCACCGCAAACACGAATCCATGTACGCACGACATCCTTGATCGCTTCCTTGGCAGGAACCGCAAAGGACGTGACAGCATAATTCTTTTTCTCCACATCAATGACCTCCGCCACCTTCTGCTTGTAGGCATAGTGCAGAGCCGTACCCACATTGACCTTGGAAATGCCGTTGCGGATACATTCCTTCACCACCGCGTCCTCCAGCCCGCTGCTGCCGTGCAGCACCAAAGGGATGGGCAGCTCCCTATGTACATCCGCCAGCAGCGCGATATTCAGGTTTGGCTTTTTATCATAAAAGCCGTGCCGATTGCCGATGCCGATCGCCAGAGACGTGATCCCGGTCTCTGTCGCCATGCGAATACAGTCATCCTGCGTGACGGAATAGACCGCCTTATCGCAGCTGCCCTCGTCGCTGCGGCCCAGTATCTGTCCTACCTCGGCTTCTACCAACACGCCCCGCGCTCTGGCATAGTCTGCCACCAGCTTGCTCTTGGCGATGTTTTCCTCCAGCGGAAGCGCGGATCCGTCAAACATAATGGAGTGATATCCCGCGCCCACTGCAGCCATGCAACAATCCACGCTGGTGCAATGATCCAGATGATTGTAAAGATTACCCTTGGTATGCTCATAGCCCAGCTTGCCGAATGCCGCGCAGAAATCCAGTCCCATGGCATCTACGGTAACGGGCGCCGTCGCCGCCAAAACTGGAGCCCGCAGCTCCGCAGCCGCTTCCAGAATGGCGAGGAACTCCCATATATCCGTGTAGTTGAACGCAGGGACGGCAAACTTTTCCTCCTGCGCGTACCTTAAAATATCCTTATATCCCATTTACACATATCTCACTTTCGGCCTGTTTTTGTCGCGGATGAATGCTTCCAGTTCCGCTCTGGATGGTACACCGGCTGTAGCGCCCACCTTCTGCACAACAAACGCCGCGTTAGCGGTTCCCTCCAAAACGCAGTCCTCCAGACATTTTCCACTGTCCAGCGCGCCAATAAAGCCGCCTACAAAGCCGTCGCCCGCGCCGGTGGTATCAACAGCCTGCACATGGTAGCAGTCGCAATAGAACGCCTTTTCTTCCTGAGGACTGCAATAAACGCCCGCCTCCCCCAGCTTGATAACAACGTTCCTCACGCCCATTTCCTTGAACCTCCGGGCCGCTTCCACTTCATCCGAAATGTTGAGCATCTCCCGTACCTCACCGATACTGGGCATGAAAAAATCCAAATGCGGCAGACAACAGCCGATCGTTTCCAGCCAGCGGCCGCTGTGGTCAAAGGCAACATCCATACAGGTTTTTGCGCCAAGCGCCTGAGCTCTCGCCAAAACGCCTGCAGCACCCTTTTCCCCGTCAAAGGACGGCAGGTGGAACGTTCCTCCGATGTGAAAAACGTTCTTGCCCCGCAGGACATCCTCCTCGATATCATCCGCAGAGAACTCCTGATTGGAGCCGGGACAGTGGAGAAAGCTTCTTTGCCCGTCAGCACTGATGAGCGCCACCACTTTAGAGTTGTCATATATCTGCGAGACCTTCACATGGGACACGTCGACTCCCGCATTCCTCGCGATATCCACCAGCATACGGCCAAAATCATCTTTTCCGGCCTTGCCGATGAACGCCACGTCGTGGCCCAGTCTGCCCAGCCCCACCGCGGTGTTCAGCGCATCGCCGCCATTGACGACGCTAATCTCCTCCACAATGGTGCTGTCGCGTTGCTGCACATCTGCCGGAACCGGGCGAACCACAATATCCGCCACCATTTCACCAACGCACAAAATGCTCATATCCCTTTCCTCCGCAAAATCACAGCCCGAATATCTTCGCCGCGTTATCCCAGAAGATGTTCTGACGTTGGCTCTCTGTCAGCCGAATCTCGCCCAGATGCTCCACCGGATGATAGTCACCCATATCAAAAGGATAATCCGTGCCGATCATCACGTGGTCGCTGCCGAATGTATCCACCAGAAACTGAAGCGCCGCCCCCCAATGGGTGATGGTATCAAAATAGATGTTCCCCACATACGTCTCGGGCGAACGGGAAATATTTTTATGCGGCTCTGTACGCACCTCATATCCGTGGCGCAGCCGCCCCAGCTGATACGGGAAATAGCCGCCTCCATGCGAGGCAAAAACCTTCAGTTTGGGGTACTTCTCAAACACGCCGCCCAAGATCAGGTTGTTCAATCCCAGATTCGTCTGATAGACATTGCCCACGAAATTGGTATTGTAGTAATCCTTCAGCTCTTCCCGTGCCTTCTCAAAGCAAGGATGCAGATAGACCAGAATATCGTGAGCCTCACAGTATTCATAGATGGGAAAGAACCTTTCGTCATCCAGATGCGTTTCACAAATCATGGGAGCGGTAGCCAGCGCGTTCAGCCCCAACGTCTCATGTGCGCGGCGCAGCTCGGAAAGCGCCAGTTCAGGATCCTGCATGGGGATGTCCGCCATACCCCGAAAGCGATCCGGGTGCTTTCGGCAGAAATCTGCCACCCAGTCGTTGCAGATCTGTGCGATATTCAGCGCCGCTCCCGCATCGATCCAGTAATAGTAGAAGTTCGGCACGACCGACAACACCGCCATGTCGATCCCCATCTTGTCAAGGTCGCTGACTTTCCTGTCGTAATCGTAGTACTCCTCAAAGACAGGGCACTTTGTGCCAGCTCTGTCCACGATAAATTCCCTTCCATTTTCTACCACAACCTCAGAGTTGTAGCGTTCTCCATTTTTTCTGATCTCCTCGATCACCTCGCGGGGCAGAAAATGGCTGTGTGCGTCAATTTTCATATAAGTTCCTTTCCGTTTGCGGTTCGCCGTCACTTTGCCCCGTCAGTCATTACTGGCGCAGCTTCGCAGAGCGGTTATTGATGATCAGCACCAGCAGCAGAACCAGACCCTGAATAAAGGTACGGGCGCCAGCCGCCATGTTGAAAGCCAGCAGAACGCTGTTGAGCATCGTCAGAACAACGGCGCCCATCACACTTCCCACAAAGCTGCCAACACCACCGGCGGAGTGGGTGCCGCCGATAATAACGGCCGCCATGGCCTGCATGGGATACTCGACCGTCATGTCAATATGTACAATACCGTTGTATCCCGCCAGCAGGACGCCGCCGCAGGCCGCCATCGCACCGCTGATGGCATAGGAGCCGATCGCCACAAGCGCGACGGGAATACCGTTAAGTCGGGCAGCCTGACGGTTATTACCTGTCAGCAGCAGCATCTGTCCAAACTTTGATTTGGTCAGGAACAGCTGCAGCAGGATCATCAGGATAATGATCAGCAGCGTCATCTTGCGGATTGGGCCAAAGGCCACCGTATTCAGATCAGCAAGGCTCTTGGGGATGTTGACGGTCAGCTGAGAATGGGTCAGCATGATACAGTAACCAGCTACAAGGCCATTCATCGCCATGGTCATGACAAGCGCCGGGATCTTCAGGAAATAGACGCCCAGGCCATTGATACAGCCGATAGCCGCACCCACCACAAACACCAGCAGGAAGCTGAGGATCAGAGATTCCTCTCCACCGACCCGCAGATTGGGGCCAATCATGGCACCCACCACCATCAGCGCGCCGGTAGACAGATCCAGACCGCTGTCGCCCGCGATCACCACAAAGGTAACGCCCATGGCCACCATAGCCAAAACGCTGGAGCGCAGCAGGATGGCACCGATACTGTTGACATTCATAAATCCGTCGATCAGGATCGTGCTGATTACGCCGAGGGCAATGATCGCGCCAAGAGCGGGCAGATAATCCTTATATCGGGTATAAAAGCTTTTGCCTAGGTTCTTCATTCCTTCTTCCCCTCCTGACGTTTTTTGTTGTGAGTCCGGGTATACTCCATCACCAGCTTAATAACGATCGTCAGAACCAGACCGGCGATCATAATAGCATAGTTGGCAAAGTTCTGGGCAAACGTACTGACATTGGAGCTGATAATGGCGATCAGGATGGTGCTCAGGAAGTAGCCGCCAGCCAATGCGCCCCATACGTCACCTTCGCCGCCGCACAGCGCCACGCCGCCGATCACCACCGCGGTAACAGCCTTCAGGCCGAACTCGGCGCCGATGTTGGGGTCACCGGAGCAAATCAGTCCCGTCGTCACAAGTGCACCGATAAAGGCACAAAAGCCACCAAACAAATGCGCCAGCACCTTGGAGCGAGCCACATCCATACCGGATACATAGGCACTCTGCTCATTGCCGCCGATACCATAGATAGCCACACCATGTACGCTCTTCATGTAGAGCAGCCAGATAATCGTCAGCAACGCTACCAGCAGCAGAGACATGGGCACAACGCCAAACACCATTTTATTCACAAATTTCGCCATAGCGTAGGGTACACCATAGCCGCCGGGTGTAGGCAGTATCCACAAAGCCAGTCCCCAGAACACCGAACTGGTGGCAAAGGTCGCCAGCAAGGGATTCACGCGCAGGATACCGATGCAAATACCATTCAGCAGCCCTCCGGCCAGACCGATACCCAAACCGATCAAAAGGATAACCGCTGCAGGCAGCTCGGTATTGGTAAACAACACCGCCATCGTTACATTGATCAGGCTCAGCAGGTTGCCCAGAGAGATATCAATGCCGCCGACGATCTTGCAGGTACAAATGCCGATGACCACACAGACCAGCGGCGTACTGCTCAGCAAGAAAGTGGCAAAGGTCGCTTTCTTAAAAAAGCCGGGATTCAGAATGCCGTTATACAGCATCAGCGCCGCAAGCAGGGCAATTGCCGGAAGTGCGGACCAACGCCCGAGCTTCTTTAATTTACTCTTCATACAGATTCTCCTCCCGTTCCGCCAAAGGAATAGGCAATAATGTTCTCAACGCTGATGTCCGCTCCCGTCAAAACCATAGATATCCGGCCCTCATACATGATAAGCACGCGGGAATTGGGCGTCATTTTGCACAGCTCCACCAACTCCTCATCGTCACTGGAAACCATGACCACGGCAGAGCCCTTATTCGCCATATTGATAAAGCTTCTGTGCAGGTCGTAACGCGCCTGCACATCGATCCCCTTCGTGGGGTCATCCGCCAGCAGCAGCTTGGGGCCGGTGGACAGCCAGCGGGCCACCACCACCTTTTGTTGATTGCCGCCGGAAAGGGAGGTTATTTTCAGATTAGGCAAGCCATTATACTTTACACCAAAGGCGTCCAACGTATCATTGGCCGACTTGATGGGCTTCTTCACGATCAGATTCGCTACGCTCTTGAGGTTTTCCGAAATAGATCTGTCCGGGTAAATACCTTCGCCGGTGCGGTCACCCGACAGGAACGCGATCTCGTTTTTCACGGCTTTGCGGGAGCTGCGGCACAAGAATTGTTTGCCGTCAAATTCGTACTTGCTGGTGCCGTGCAGGCCGTATATCTGCCGAATCAGGTTGGACTGTCCGTGACCCTGTAGGCCGGCAAGACCCACAAAGTCGCCTTCACGTACCGTAAAGTTGATATTCGTGCCGAAATCCTTGAGGGTCATGTCCTTGACCTCCAGCAGCACGGGACGGGAATCGTCGGAATCGGCGCCTGCGTTTTCACGCTTCAAGCTGGTGTTCCGCTCTTTCAGTTCGTCCTCCGAGATGCCGGTCATCAAGCTCAACAGTTCGTATTCAGACGTCTCGTTGATATTGAAATCCTTCAGCGTAACGCCGTTCTTCATCACGGTGACAGTATCGCAAATGTTAAACAGCTCGTGCATGCGGTGAGAGATAAACAGAATGATGCAGCCTTGATCCTTCAACTCATGCATGACCCGTTTCACGATCTTCACGTCTTCTTTATAAAGTGGGGATGTGATCTCGTCGAGAATCAGAATTTTTGGATTTTGCGCCAGTGTCTTGGCAAACTCAACCATATATTTTTGGTTGGCAGGCAAATCGCGCATTGGGGTGTCAATGATCCGCTCCAGCTCCAGCTTACGCAGAAGCTCCAGCGAGATCTGACGCATCTTCTTTTTATCCAATGCCGCGCCTATCTTCTTCGGCAGTGAGCAGGCACAAATATTCTCCTCCACCGTCAGATTGTTGAAAAGACTCAATTCCTGGGAAGCCAAAACAACACCGTGTTTTTTTGCTTCATGCGGCGAGGAAAAGTTGACTTCCTCTCCGTCAATGGTAATCTTTCCTGCGTTTTTGGTAATAACGCCGCCGATGGCCTTTGCCAAGGTGCTCTTACCAGAACCATTGCCGCCCAGGATCGCGCGGATCTCACCATGCTCGCAGGTGATAGAGGCATCCTCCAGCGCAACGACCGAGCCATAGTGTTTAACGATAGATTGACAGCATAAACTCATTGTTTTGACTCCTTTGTGGGGATAAGTGAGGCTAGGAAACTCCGCGACGCGGATACAAGTATAAGGGGTGATTGCAGCTCCCATGTCAATCACACAGGAGCTGCAATCACAGTTTTACAGGGTCACTTACTTGGCAACGAACCAGGTGTCAATGCAATCCTGACGGGACATCACAGCGTCGGGAATATAGGTGTCCTCCATATCGGCGTACATCTCGATCGCCTCAGCATAGGACAGAACAGTCAGCAGAGGATAGTCAGCCAGAATGTCCTCAGGCAGTTCGCCATCCAGCGTGATCGCGATGGGGGGATCCACCTGAACGGTGTTCACCAGAGTCTCATCCAGCGGATTGGGGGTCAGCGCCTCAGCCTTCAGCTCATAGCCCTGAAGCAGAAGCACGGCAAAGTGCAGGGAGTCGGCGCCAACGCCGGGCGAATTGGTCGCGCCAATGGACTGATAATTGTCCATCTCAGCCAGCATGCGGATGGTGCTCATAACAGAGTCGCCGGCCACTACGGGCATCGGGATATTGGCGTTATCGTATGCGTGCTTAACACCCTCAAAGGTGGTATTCTGGCACAGAACGCCGTCAATGTTCTTATAAGCGGACAGGAAAGTGGTCATAACGTTCTGCGCCTCAGCCTGATTGCGCTTACCGGGAGCCTCAGCCAGCAGGTTCCAGCCGTACGTTTCAATATCGGAATAGACCTGTGCGTCACGGATACCGTCAGTACCGTTACCGGGGTTACCGCTGATGTAAACGATGTCAGAGCCGCCCTCGACCTGGGTGGCAAACCAGCGGTCGATCAATGCGGTATAGGTGTTGGCATTGTTGATGCAGCAATAGGTGCCTTCATAAACAGCGGGGTCGTTGGACAGGATCACCAGAGTGCCCATCTCTTTCGCAGTCTCGACAACAGAAGTCAGCGTAGTGGGGGACACCGCGCAGATCAACAGGGCATCCAGGCCCTCAGCCAGCATAGCGTTGCACTGACTGATCTGGGTGGTGCTGTCGTTGTCAGCAGAGACGACCTGGAACTCAGCGATAGTGCCGTCAGCCTTGTACTCCTCCGCCACTTCCTCCAACGCGGAAACAAGCTGGCTGCGCCACGCATTGCCCACGTAACCGATGGAGTAGCCGATCTTGAAGCCGCTGGTCTTGGCCTCTCCGCCCTCGTTGTTTTCCTCCACCGGAGCCTTCTCGCCACCGCAAGCAGCCAGAGACAGAACCATGATCAGGCAGAGAACGATGCTAAGGATCTTCTTCATTCAAAATACCTCCTAAAGTTTTCTCCCTCAAATGTTCATCGCATTTCCCCGTTCCGGATCCTGTTTCCTTCTCCCGAAAACCTGCCACAAGTTTATCGGTTCATTCGCAAAAATCCGAAACAAAGTCAAGGCAAATCAAATCAGAGGCCGCGAATTCCCTGTAGGACTCGACAATATTAATTGTATCACTCACTTTTGACAAAATCAATCACTATTTACTCATTTTAGCATCGTCATTTCGGTGAAATTCTTATCATATTTTTGTAGGATATGATATTTTTCGCCTTTTTTCGACAATTTTCTACACGGGAGGACAGTTTTTCGTATTGTCATCATAGGACGCTTTTGTTCAAAATGTGGCAACAATTTCCCTTCTCTCTGCCCCTATATCAGCATTATGACCACTCAAATTTCCCTTTTCATTTTAGTTGTTGCTTTATCGTTGTAAATGTAAGCTCTTCTCTGTGCAATAATAGTTCACACATATTTTTGAGCAACTATTGACAATATTATGAAGCTTTTGTATAATTTGTGATACAATCAAAATGTCACGCAGCCTCTGCCAAGAGCGGAGAGCTGCCGCAAAACGCAATACTACAGTAAGGCGGTGATCATATAGTGACAGAAACATGTTTTTCTCCCTCTGTTGTTAGCGAGGCCGTGGAGCTATTAGCCCGTTATGGCGCAGAAATGAAGATATGTGCCGGAGGCACCGACCTGTTTGTCATGATGCGGAAAGGCAAGGCGGATGCCAGATATTTGCTGAATTTAAGCGAGCTTGATCTGTCCTACGTCCGAAAAAACAAGGATGGCTCTTTGGCCATTGGCGCTATGATGACGCTGAACCATCTGCAAACCCAGCCGCTTTTGGCCGCAGAGCCCTACTTGGCCTTGCGAAAGGCTGCCGATCACGTAGGCTCGCTGCAAATCCGCAACATGGCTACAGTAGTCGGCAATATTTGCACTGGCATTTCCAGCGCAGACGTATCCGTCCCGCTGTTGGCACTGGACGCGCAGGTTCACGCTGTATCTGCAGAGGGCAGCCGGCTGATCCCGCTGTCCGAATTCTTCACCGGCCCCCGGAAACTGGCTATCACCCCCAACGAATTGATCACAGAGCTGATCCTTCCCGCCCCCGCGAAGCAGGATTATTTCTCCTACTTCCGCAAGGTCGGCACCCGTAAGGAGTTGCTGATCTCCACATTGAACATCGCCGGCGTTCTGCATCTTGACCAGCAAGGCATCGTGGACGAGCTGCGCTTGGCAATGGGCGTGGTAGCCCCTGTTCCCGTGCGCCTGTGCAAAACCGAGAAGGCACTGCTGGGAAACCCTCTCACCAGCAAGACGCTGAAGGAAGCGGAGGCGGCGCTGCTGAGCGAGATACACCCCCGTTCCAGCCACCATGGCTCGAAAGAGTACCGCACTCTGCTGGCAGTAAATCTGCTGCGCCGTCTGCTGACAGACGCGGAAGAATCATTTGAACAGAAAGGATGTGACTGTCAGTGAACGTCGCCTTCACTCTGAATGGCAAGCCTGTTACTGTAGATGCGGCGCCTACCGAAAAGCTGATCGACACCTTGCGGGAAACGCTGCACATACTCTCTGTAAAACGCGGCTGTGAAAACGGCGACTGCGGAGCCTGTACCGTATTGGTAGACGGCGAAGCTGTTACCTCCTGCATCTATTTGACGGCAAAGGCACAGGGGCGCGAAGTGCGTACCGTGGAGTATTATGGTACGCCCGGCCATTTGCACCCCATTCAGGAAAAGTTCAAGAAATACGCCGCGTTTCAGTGCGGCTTCTGCGCTCCCGGTATGACGCTTTCCGCTATCAGCCTGCTGGAGCATAATCCCGCTCCCAGCGAGGAGCAGATCCGTCAGGCACTATACGGCAACCTCTGCCGCTGCTCCGGCTACGTGCAGGTGGTCGAAGCGGTCAAGGAATACGTCCGCGAGACCACCAGAGAGGACAAATAATATGCGAAAAAAAAGCTATGAATACGTGGGGAAGCGGCTGCCCCGTATGGACGCGGATCTGCAATTGACCGGTGCGTGCCGCTATGGCGACGACTACTATCTGCCGGGCATGCTGATCGCAAAACCCAAATACAGCGACATTTCCCACGGGAAGATTCTGAATATCGATGTTTCCGAAGCGGAGTCCATGCCGGGCGTTGCAGCGATCATCACCCACAAGGATATTCCTTGCAACCGGTATGGAAACGCCACGCCGCCTGATCAATACGTATTATCCTCTGACCGGGTACTATATCACGGCGACTGCATCGCCGTAGTGGCCGCCGAAACGCGACAGCAGGCCGAGGACGCCGCAAAAAGGATCCATGTTACATACGAGGAGCTGCCCGCCATAAAAAGCATAGAGGAAGCACTGGCGCCTGACGCTCCACCTGCCAGAAGCGACTATCCTGATAATCTCTGCGCTACAGTGGATATGAATACCGGCGACGTAGAGGCCGCCATGCGCCAGGCCGACATGGTCATAGAGCAGACATATGAAACGCAAAAGGTGGATCACACTCCCATCGAGCCCCGCGTCGCGCTGGCTATCCCCAGCGCAGATGGCAGCCTGCACATCATTTCCTCCAACTCCCGTGTTTTTAACTTTGTCCGACCACTGACTCAGATCCTGAAAATGCCCATGAGCCAGCTGCGTGTCTCCGCTCCAGAGGGGATTGGCGGAAGCTTCGGCGGAAAAAACGATCTGTTGATCGAGCCGTGGGTAGCCGTGTTGGCACTGAAGACCCGGAGAAGTGTAAAAATGACGCTCACCCGCGAAGACGACATGAGCACCTCCACCGTCCGTCACGCCTACAAGATCACGCATCGTACCGGTGTAATGAAGGATGGCACCATCGTTGCGGACGCTGTAACCATGTACTCCGACACCGGCGCGTATTTTGCCCTGGGGCCCGCTCAGCTTCACAAAGCGGCCGTTCATTGCTGCGGTGCGTACACTGTGCCAAATCTGGCAGTGAAAGCGTATCTGGTATTTACCAACACCCTTAACGGCAGCGCCATGCGAGGCATGGGAGTTCCTCAAAGTTGCTTCGCCTGGGAATCCCATCTGGATCTGATCGCCAATCGCTTGGATATGGATCCCGTGGAGCTGCGCAGAAAAAACCTGTTTCACGACTCAGGCGTTCTGGCAAACGGTCAGGTCGTAGACTCCGAGGCCGCCCGCCTTTGCATGGAAAAAGCATTGACTCTTTTCAAAAACAGTCCGCAAGTCCCGCTTTCACCCCACAAAAAGCGAGGTGTCGGCATCGCCAACATGATCTACCCCCACGACTCCTGCGGCCCCTCCGGTGCCACCTCCGTATTTTTGAAGGTGGATTCCGACGGTTCAGTGGTGATCTATAACGGTCTAAGCGATGTGGGACAGGGCTCCAAAACCGCTCTGAGCCAGTTGGCCGCCGAAATTCTGAGCATTCCCATAGAAAAAATCAACTTTGTTGCCAGCGACACCCTGCTGACTCCCTTTGACGAAGGAACCGGCGCCTCCCGCACCATCTACTTTGTGGGACACTGCGTGGAGGAAGCCGCTACAGACGCCAGAAATCAGCTTTTTGATGTGGCGGGGCGGATATTGGGCGTACCTGATTATCGAAAATTCTACGTTGAAAACGGCGTGATCTATCTGAAAACGTTCCCCGAAAAGAACATTACAGTGGAGGAAGCCGCTTTTGCTGCGGAACGGCTCTACGGTCACCCCGTGCTGGCCAAGGCCACCTTCTCCAGCTACTGTACACCGCCAGATCCCGTTACGGGACACACGATGGAATTTGAGCGCCACACCTTTGGTACCCAGATCGCCGAGGTCGATGTGGACATGGATACCGGCGAGGTGTCCGTGGAAAAGGTGGTAGCCGTCCACAGCTGCGGCACCGTCATCAATCCCAATTTTGTGGACGGTCAGATCTACGGCGGTGTCCACATGGGACTTGGCCAGGCGTTAATGGAGGAGATGGCCGAACGGGATGACGGAAGCGTTATCAGCAACACTTTCTCTGAATATCACATTCTTACTGCCGCCGATATGCCGCGCATTATGATCGCCGATACCGTGGAATGTCCCGTAGAAGACGGCCCTCTGGGCGCCGGCGGTATGAGCGAAGGCGCCCCCTCCCCCACCGCCGCGGCGGTCGGTAATGCAGTTTCTGCCGCTTTGGGCATACAAATCACATCTTTACCCTTGACTCCTGAACATGTTTTGATGCAAAATAGGAAATGACAAACCGCAAATCTGGAAAAGTTTGTCTTTGCCAAGAAAGATATACAGAGAAAGGTTAATAGGTCTTATGCGAGTTGATCGTTTGGAGGAGTTGCGTCAATACATCCGTCAGAATAAAACAGTTTCCATCACAGACATTACGGATCACTTTCACATCTCCATGTCAACAGTTCGTCGTGATTTGTCCGCACTGCTGGAAGAGCGCGAGTTTAAGAAAGTCTACGGGGGGATCTGTGTCGACAATATGCGAGCCGTTCCTATCGAAGAACGTATGAGCACGTTATCCGAAGAAAAACGCATGATCGGCGCACTGGCTGCCAATCAGGCGTCCGATGGCGACGTGGTGTTTCTGGACGCCGGCTCAACGATCCCCTATATCGTGGAAGGTCTTGCCCAAAAACAGGATATCACCATCGTTACCAACAGCCTGCCTGTGCTGAACTACGCGGCAGGCCACCCGTCCTTGCGTGTGATCGTGCTGGGCGGCAATCTGAATGACCGGCTGTTCTCGTTTGTCAGTTATCCGGTAGACAGACGGCTGGATCGCATCAACATTGATGTGGCGTTCATGTCTGCCACCGGTGTCTCCTTGCGCAGCGGGCTGAGCATTTACGAATACGACGCCATATCCGTAAAGGAAGTGGTAATAAAGCGCGGCGCAAAAATCGTGCTGTTGGCTGACCACAGCAAGTTCGGCGTATCCGCCACCTGGTCTTACGCCGCGCTGGACAAGCTGACCTGCGTGGTCACGGATCGTCAGCCGCCAGAGGAATTTTTGGAAGAATTTGCCAAAAACGGAACCCAGGTCATCTACCCCAAGCCCTGAGATGTCGTTTTCATAATGCTCTTTTCCACACGCACTTCCCTGTAAAACAGCAGCGGATATCATATATCCGATCAAACGATGGATCTCCTTCAGCATAGCAAGGCCGGTCGCGTAAGCCACGCCTTGCTATGCTTTTTTTGCCCGTATACCGCGATAATACAGGAAAGGAGGCCCCTTCCGGGCCCATGGTACATTCTTATGCTGCTTTACATCGTTGTCTTTCTCGTGGCCGCTTTAGGCTCTTTCGTGCAATCCTTTTCCGGCATTGGTGCGGCTGTGCTGCTGATGCTGGTACTCCCTTATTTTTACAGCATTGTGGAAGCTCCCGCCATCTGCCACGCTATCTGCATGGTGCTTACCGGCGTTTTGGCATGGCGGACACGTAAATATGCCAAGCTGCGGCTAATCGCCATCCCCGCCATTGTGTACTCCGTGATCTGCACAGTGCTGATCCACCTGGTAGGCTCTATGGATCTCCGTATCCTCACCATGGCGTTCGGCTTTTTCATGATGGCCTTGTCCCTTTACTTCTTTGTGTTTTCAAAGCATGTCCGTGTCAGTGGCAGCATCCCCACCGCCGTAGCCTGCAGCGCCATTGCGGGAACCTGCGGCGGACTATTCGGCGTAGGCGGCCCCTGTTTGGCACTATACATGATTGCCGTGGCAGACGATGAAAAAACCTATCTGGCCTGCCTGCAAGCCGTATTCTTTCTGACCAACTTTATCCCTACAGTCGACCGGGTCATTCGCGGCGTTTTTACATGGGAAATGGTTCCTGTCGCCATTGTAGGCAGTATCGCCGCGCTGATTGGCCAATTCCTCGGTGTGAAAATTGGTGATAAACTGGATCCCGATCGCACCAAGCGAATCATTTATATCTGTCTGGCTGTTTCCGGCCTTATTACCGCGTTACAGCAGATCTTCGCATAACAAAAGTAAGCGTCAAAACTAACCGCGCATAAAAGGCCGCCATCTCAGCTGCTCATCGAGATGGCGGTCAATTATTTTTGAGGCATATAGCATTCTTCCGGGGCATTTGCAGGAAGCAGCTTTTCAGGCCACGCTTCATCTATTTCGCTCAGCCTCGGCGCATTTCGCAGAACCCAAAGCAGATAGCGGTACGGATCAAGGTCATTCTCCTTCGCCGTTTCCATCAGGCTGTAGATCATGCTGCTAGCCTGTGCGCCGCCCGGCGTATTGGCAAACAGCCAGTTCTTTCTGCCCATCACAAAGGGCTTAATGCTGCGCTCGGCACGATTGTTGCTCAGCTCCAGACGGCCATCCTCCAGATACCTTGTCAGATACGACCACTGCTCCAACAAGTAATAGATGGCCTTCCCCAGCGCAGATTTTGGCGCTGTTTTCGCCTGCATCTCATTTGCCCATGACAACAGCGCGTCTAAAACAGGCTTCTCCTGTTCCAGCCGCTTTTCATACCGTTCCTCCGGCGTCAGCTCCGCAAATTCCTGCTCCAGCTTGAAAAGCTGCGAACAATAGCATTCGCCCATGGCCGCGGGAGAATCCTTCCGTTTCTCTTGCGGCAGGGTGCCCAGTGCCTCGTCAAATTTTCGCCGCGCATGTGCCCAGCAGCCCACCACACGGATGTTCCCCGGCAGTCTGTGGTATCCCTGGTATCCATCCGCGTGCAGCCAGCCCGAGAAGCCTTGCAGGAAAGCTTCCGCATGTTCCGCTTTTCGGGTGGGCTGGTACTCATACAGCACAATGGCCTGTTTTGCGCAGCCGCTGGTGCGGTACAGCCACATGTAGGACTTGCTGGTGGAGGAACGTCCCGGCTCTTTCAGCACCTGCAAGGTCGTCTCATCAGCGTGCAGCACCGGCTCCCTGCAGAGCTGCTCATGCAGCACATCATAGACCGACTGCAGCCACTTCTCTGAGGCCTTCAACAGCCAGTTGGCCATGGTCTGCCGGGACAGCTTCAATACGGGAAATGGTCACCATTTCCTCCGTGTTGCTTGTCTGTATTTCTCTGTTTTTC
>OLVS01000395.1_pt1 | contig 23785 bp, 19 predicted proteins | sample 1644121 | NCBI WGS metagenome assembly OLVS01 (sample SAMEA103958121, study PRJEB25191) | human gut metagenome
TAACTGGTATGGAATTAGAAAGCGCGAGTGGTATGGCGTTATCCTGCGCTTGACACTCAAGCAGAGTTCTGATTAACAGTTGAAAAATCAAATGAGAATAACGTTACTTACCACATGGAGACTGATTAACTCAATTGGCGGAGCGGAGGGAGTATTTTGTAACCTGGCAAACGCGATGGCTGAACGAGGACATCAGATTACGGGCATTTGCTTTGATGTTGAATCAGGAAAGCCAGCCTTTCCTCTAGATAGTCGAGTAAGACTTGTAAACGCAGGGGAGGGAAAAAAACCTCCGTTCTTCCTTTCAAAATTAATGGTCAATTTGCGGGCCTTGTGTTTTGATAGAGCTAAACGCAGGGAGAAAAGACTGTTACTCCAAGAGAGGTTTAAGGGACCATTTTTAATTTCTGCAATTCGTCAGTCATGTCCTGACGTGATTATTGCCTTCCGTCCTGAAGATGCTCATCTAGTTCAGTGCTACGGGAAATTGAAAGTTCCTGTTGTCACAATGAGTCACAATTCAACGGATGTATTTCTACCAAGCTATACGCCAGAATGCCTTAGGCAGGCAATTCAGAAGTCGGCGGCGGTGCAGGTTCTGCTTCCCCCTCATGCAGAGGATGTAAAAAGAATACTCCCCCAGGCTCGTGTGGTTGTTATTCCAAACTCCGTGCCTCAAATCGCAGAAGTCGCGAATCGAGCGAGTCACGTGATTGTGAATGTCGGAAGGATTGCTTATGAGAAACATCAAGATCTTCTTGTGGAGGCATTTTCTCTGATTGCTGATATGTATCCTGATTGGATTGTAAAAATTTATGGAGGGAATCCGGACAAGCCGAAATTGGTTAAAAGATTAAAAGGGCTTATCAACTCACGAGGATTATCTCAACGCGTGTTATTGTGCGGGGAAACGAAGAATGTGTATGGGCATCTGAAAGAGGCTTCGATATTTGCTTTCCCCTCTCGCCGGGAAGGTTTTGGCTTAGCTCTCGCAGAGGCCATGTCGATGGGGATTCCTTCTGTCGGTTGTATAACGTGTCCGGCTGTGAATTACCTTATCAGGGATGGGAAAAACGGACTCCTGAGTGATGAGAGTTCAAAATCTTTTGCGCAGGCGTTGAGACGACTAATGGATAGTGAAGAGGAAAGAATTCGCTTGGGAAATGCGGCAAAGAAGGATATGCGGACATATGCTCTAGACAGAATCTGGGACATGTGGGAAGATTTGTTGATTTCTCTCTCAAAAGACGAGGGAAATTTCGGAGAGTGAATGGCTTTTTTAAAGTAAGGTTGTTATATGCGTATAGGAGTTGCCTGCAATATATTTGGTCATTCAGGGGGAATGGAGCAGTATGCATTGAAGATTATTGAAGCACTTTTGAAATTGGGACATATCCCCGTTGTCTTCACAATGCGAGCAGATAAATCATTGCCATTCTTCAATCAGGTGGAGACGCATGTTTGTCCTTGTCTGTATGGATGGTTCCCTAATAAACTCAATGTTGTCAGATTTAACCGATGGATTAAAAACATTCGGGAAACAGTTGCTGTGGAGTTTATGATTTCTTGCTGTTTAGCTGTCACAGCAGAAATCGCAACGTGCGGAGGGACTCGCTTGGGCGTTCTGAAAGCCTTACAAAGGAGGCCCTTTGTAATGGACAACTGGGTTATTAATCTAGAAAAGGAAATGTATGCTAATGCTCGTTTGGTTGTTGCGCACTCCGGTCTGATGCAACAAGAACTCCAAACGTTGTACGGCATCAGTCCGAAGCAGATTACAGTTATCTATCCTCCCCGTACGTTCATCTCTCGAGACTATGAAGACAATCATAGTCAGCTAAGAAAGGAATTGAATCTGCCCGAAGATAGGACTCTTTTTCTTTTCCCATCCTCAAGTCATCGTCGAAAGGGCATAGCACTTTTACGACGATATTTTGAAAACACGACTTACCCAGAGCTCTTAGTGGTCGCGGGAAGACCCCTTGAACATACATTCAAGAATTCGCTATATGTAGGATTTTGTCGTGATATGCGAAAGCTCTATCAGGCCTGTGACTATACGGTGTTGGCCAGTTTTTATGAACCCCTTGGGATGGTCGGGGCAGAAAGCGTTTCTTGCGGAACTCCTGCAATAATGGGTGACAATATTGGTTGTTGTGAGATTCTTGATTCAAGAGCGTTAATGAAATTTGATGTGAACTCAGATGAAGACTTTGCTCGCATAATGACTATTGTTCGCAACAATCCCGTGCATTTGCATCCTCCTTATGAGCAGTATGTGAGTAAACGTGCGAATTTGACAGCAGAGGAGCATGTTTCGGAGATGTTTGAGTTGTATAAACATAAAAAGAACAATGAGTAGGCACAAATGATTTTCGAGATAAAACATGTAAACCGCATGAGACCGATGCTGCGACATTTGGTGTTGCTACTATTTTCGCTGTATGTGCTTAATGCAATTGGAGCTATTGAGTCGCTGAATGGAGTATTTGGTAGTAGGAGATATCTAAATTTCTTGTGGTTATGTTTGTTTGTTTATATTTTTTTAAGTTGGAAAGAGATTGACCTGTCTGTCTTCAAAATATATTTTCGTATGTTATTACCTGCTGTAATAACGTGTTTGTTTTTATATGTCTACCATAGGCAAGCCTTTGATTTGTCTTACGTTAAATATGCCGTTTTGTTTTTGCTTGCAGGCTCGGTCTGCGCAAAAGAAAAAAGTTTCAATCTAAGGAAGTTTTTTTTGATAGGAGCATTGTCTTGTGTGGCAATCTTTTTGGTGGCCCTTTATCAAATCGATGTTTTAGGATACCTAGTTCCTAACGGAGATTTAAACCAAAATGTTTTCGCTTCTATGGCAATGATTATTGGAAGTGCCACGTTTTTTGCGTACTTATATCCTAGTCTTCATCACTTTGAAAGATTGCTGTATACAGTGTGCGGATCTTTGGCCATTTGGGTTGCCTTGAGAACAACATGCCGAACGACGTATGTTACAGAACTGATTCTCTGCTTTTTATTTCTTTATTTGGCTCGAATAAAGTTCCGTTGGACACTAAAGGAAAGTATTTTTTTTGTTTTTTTAATTGCACTCTCAATGTTTTTTGTAATCATTTTCTCTCCAGCAGAGGCAGAACAAAAATTTAGTGTAATATTGAAGCAGATTTCTGACTTTTTCGCTTTGAATGCTAAAGAAACAACGTCGTCTTCAATTGGGCTGCGATTGGCCATGTGGAAAGCCGCTATCCTTGATGTCATACCGAATCACTTTCTATTTGGACTGGGAGATATTCGCCGATGCGATTGGCTTAGACTCATTACAGGTTCCAGTATTGATCCTACCTTTCTGAGGACACTGCTTCATTTTCACAATGAGGGTATAAACATCTTTGTCACAGGAGGGCTTTTGCTCTTTTTGGTTAGTAATTGGCTACTGTATCAATTATTTCAGGCAGCGAGAGGCGAGCCTGTTCTTCTGTGCCTTTTAGTGGGATCTGTTTCTTGGGGTGTCACAGAGGTGGCTTTCTTTCATAAGAACTATTTCTTTGTATTTTTATCCCTCTGGCTTTTATATGAGTGTGCTCTTCACAACGACCGAAATCGCAGGGCTTCTTAGAACGTTGTCTTTCCCCAGGAAACAAGAGGGTTAGCCGACACTCTATAGTACCCATCAAACGACATAACCCCTGACTCGCCCTAAAAAGGGAAAAACCGGGCGCTGAGGATGGTGTCCCCTTAGACACTTTGATTAAACGAGTGCACGAGTACATGCAATGGTATCGAGAGGAAAGAATTAAAATGTCCTTAGGCGGACTTAGCCCAGCTGAATTTAGGCGAGCTCATGGTTTCACTTAAAAAAGTCCAAGATTTTGTCCGCACCTCCATTCTTTATTGAAGATTCCCCTCTTGACAGAGTACCTAAAAGAACGAATGAATAACGATTTTACGATTAGTGTCATTGTTTCAACATATAACAGGCCAGATGCGCTTAAAGCAGTGTTAACGTCCCTTCTTTCCCAAGAGGATGACAATTATGAGATTGTTATTGCTGATGATGGGTCGTCTGTTGCTACGAAGAGTCTTATTGAAGATTTCTCCAGGCGGTTTCCTAACTTCATGCGACATGTTTGGCAACCGAATGAGGGTTTTCGCGCAGCAAAAATCCGTAATAAGGCCATTCAAAGAGCGCAAGGGGACTATCTTTTGATATTGGATGGAGATTGCATCCCGACACAGGATTGGATTTCTGAAAACCGTAAGTTGGCAGAGCAGGGGTGGGTAGTTCAAGGGCAACGCATTTTGTTAAGTGAGCTTTTTACAAAAGAGTTATTGCAGTCGAGGGATCTGACTAGCTTTCGTCCAACTTTGAGGGAGGCTCAGTGCTTTTGTAAGGAGAAAAAGATTAATCGTTGGTCGCCTCTCCTGCGGATTCCATTGGGTTCGGTCAGAAAAATAGCGTATAAGAAATGGAAAAGAATTCGATCATGTAATCTGGGTGTGTGGCGCAAGGACATTCTACGCATCCATGGATTTGATGAATCTTTTATTGGGTGGGGGCACGAGGATGCCGATTTGGCTGTGCGACTAATAAACGCGGGCATTCGCATTAAGCTTGGCACGTTCAGTTCGACTGTGTTCCACTTGTGGCATTCTCCTGCCTCTCGTATTAGCGCATCGAAAAACTGGGCCACTGTCTTACAAAGAGTTTCTTCCGGTGAGATTTTTCCGACACAAGGAATTCAGTAAACTGATTTCCTACGATTTCTAACTTTAAGTGGTTTTATGCCTCAATACGTCATGTCCATGATGCGTGTCGGGAAGATTGTTCCCCCGAAACGCGCCATCCTCAAAGATATTTCTCTTTCCTTTTTCCCGGGAGCCAAAATCGGCGTCCTAGGTTTAAACGGTGCCGGCAAATCCACCCTCCTTAAAATCATGGCGGGTCTGGATAACGACATCGAAGGCGAAATCATTTGGCAACCCGGGCTGAAAATCGGGTATTTACCGCAAGAGCCGATTCTGAATCCTGCAGCAACGGTTCGAGAAGAAGTCGAAGCCGGCATGGGAGAAGTGGTTGCCGCTCAAAAGCGCCTGGAAGAAGTCTATGCAGCTTATGCAGAACCCGATGCCGATTTTGATGCACTCGCCGCCGAGCAGGCCCATTTAGAGGCTGTGATTAATGCAGCCGGAACGGATGCTGCAACACAGATGGAAATTGCAGCCGATGCGCTACGATTGCCGCCTTGGGACGCCAAAATCGAACACTTGTCGGGCGGTGAAAAACGTCGTGTTGCTCTCTGTAAGCTCCTCCTTTCCCGTCCGGACATGCTTCTCTTAGATGAGCCGACCAATCACCTGGATGCCGAAAGTGTTGCGTGGCTCGAAGAATTCTTGCATCGTTTCCCGGGAACGGTCATTGCTGTCACACACGATCGGTATTTCCTTGATGATGCGGCCGAGTGGATTTTGGAACTCGATCGCGGAGAAGGCATTCCCTGGAAGGGTAACTACTCTTCGTGGCTTGAGCAAAAAGAAAAGCGATTGGAGCTTGAAAAGCGCACCGAAGAAAGCCGCGCTAAGTCCATTCGTCACGAATTGGAATGGGTCCGCCAAAACCCAAAGGGACGCCAAGCCAAAGCCAAGGCCCGTTTAAATCGTTTTGAAGAGCTTTCAAGTTTCGAGTACCAAGCCCGCAACGAAACCAATGAAATCTTTATTCCCGTTGCCGAGCGCTTAGGCAATAAAGTCATCGAATTTAAACACGTGAGTAAAGGCTTCGGCGATAGGCTCCTTATCGACGACCTTTCCTTTACCGTTCCGCCCGGCGCCATTGTCGGCGTCATCGGACCAAACGGTGCCGGTAAATCCACGCTCTTTAAAATGATTGACGGTAAAGAAAAACCCGATTCCGGAAGTATTGAATTGGGAGAAACCGTGCGCCTGGCGGCCGTCTCGCAATTGCGCGACGCTCTTCCGAATGACAAAACTGTTTTCGAAGCGGTCTCGGGCGGGCAAGACACGCTTCAGGTCGGACGTTTTCAGATGCCGAGTCGCGCCTACCTCGGTCGCTTTAACTTTAAAGGAGCCGATCAGCAAAAGTTAGTCGGTGTTCTCTCGGGCGGTGAGCGCGGGCGCTTGCACCTAGCGGCTACGCTTCTTAAAGGCGGTAACGTTCTTCTTTTGGACGAACCGAGTAATGACCTGGATGTCGAAACGCTCCGAGCTCTTGAAGAAGCGCTTTTGGAGTTTGCCGGTGTCGCGATGATTAGCAGTCACGACCGGTGGTTCCTCGACCGTATCGCCACACACATTTTGGCCTTCGAAGGAGACTCTAAGGTCGTGTTCTTCGCGGGTAACTACAACGAGTATGAGGCCGACAAACGGCGCCGTTTGGGTGATGATGCCGCTAAGCCCCATAGACTTCGCTTTAAGCCGTTAAAGCACTAAAAAAAGAAGGACCCATGAAGTTGGATTTTGTTCATCTGCGTTTTCATTCGGAGTATTCCATCGTTAACGGCATCGTCCGCTTGGATCCGGCGATTGCCGCAGCCGTCGCAGACAGTCGCGTGGCGCTCGGAATCACCGATCAGATGAACATTTTCGGGGGACTTCGTTTTTATTCGCATGCGATTGCTGCCGGCATTAAACCCATTGTCGGATGTGATTTGTGGGTTACTAATCCTGATGAGAATCAATCCGAGTCCCCACAGCGCCTGACGGTCTACTGTCAAAACCACACAGGCTATCTGTCGCTTTGCTCGCTCCTGACACGTGGATGGCTTGAAAACCAACATGCCGGTCGCGGAGAGATTCGCGCTGAGTGGTTAACCCCCGAATCGTGTCAGGGATTGATTGCTTTGTCCGGAGGTCCTAAGGGCCTGGTTGAAGCCAAACTGATGGAGAAAAAGGCTTCCGAAGCTCGGGAGCAAGCGGCTTTTCTTCAGTCGGTTTTCCCAGGTCGCTTTTACCTAGAGGTTCAGCGTGCCGGCCGCAAGGGCGATGAGGTGCTTGTTTCTCGCGTCGCGAATTTAGCCGTCATGATGGGAATTCCTGTTGTTGCCACGCACCCTGTGATGTTTTTAAAGCGCGAGGAATTTAAGGCGCACGAGGCACGCGTGTGTATTGCCACGGGACGCATCATGGCCGATTCAACGCGTCCCCATGACTTTACTCCGGAGCAGTACATGAAAACTGCCCGAGAGATGCACGAGCTTTTTGCCGATATGCCTCAGGCACTTGAAAACTCCGTTGTCATTGCCAAGCGTTGCAACTTAGACGGTGTTTTACAAAAGCCCCAGCTCCCTGTTTTTCCGACACCGGGAGGCATGAGTCTGGATGACTACATGGTCAAGCTTTCCAAAGAGGGACTGGAAAGACGCTTGGCGTTTTTGTATCCGGATGAAAAAGAACGCAATGCCCGAAGACCTGAGTATGAAGAGCGCCTAGATTATGAATTAAAGACCATCATCTCGATGAAGTTTCCCGGATACTTTCTTATCGTTCAGGACTTTATCAATTGGTCTAAGCGTAACGGGGTTCCCGTGGGTCCGGGGCGCGGATCGGGTGCCGGGTCCCTGGTTGCATACTCGCTTGGGATTACAGACTTAGATCCCTTGCACTACGGGCTTCTATTCGAACGGTTCCTTAATCCCGAACGCGTTTCCATGCCTGACTTTGACGTGGACTTTTGCCAGTTCAATCGCGACAGAACCATCGAATATGTCAAGCGTACGTACGGCAAAGAAGCTGTGAGCCAAATTGCGACCTTCGGCGCTATGGGCGCTAAGGCCGTTGTCCGCGACGTCGGCCGAGTTCTTAACATGGGCTATAGCCAGGTCGATCGACTTGCCAAGCTCATTCCGCAAAAGCCCGGGATGGATATCACGCTTGAAAAAGCCGCACAAATGGAGCCGGAGTTTCAGGAGCTCTCAGAGGTAGAAGAGTACCGGGAACTGATGGGGTATGCGCGAGATCTTGAGGGTCTGACGCGCAACATCGGCATGCACGCCGGCGGTGTGTTGATTGCTCCCGGGGAACTGAAAAAGTTTTGCCCGCTTTATAACGCCGACGGAAAGCCCGAAAACACTGTCAGCCAATTTGATAAGAAGGACGTCGAAAACGTCGGTTTGGTTAAGTTCGACTTTTTAGGGCTTACGACTCTCACGATTCTTGCCAAAATCGTTGAGTATGTCGACCGGCTTCACCCGGACACGCATTTTGACTTAGATCGCATCCCGACCGATGATACGGCAACGCTCGAGCTTTTCCGTGAAGGCAACACGGGCGCGGTTTTCCAATTCGAATCGGACGGCATGCGCAATCAGTTGCGGCAAGCTCGGCCCGATTGCCTTGAAGATCTTGTGGCCTTAAACGCGTTGTATCGTCCCGGTCCCATGGACCAGATTCCGCACTTTATTAATCGCAAGTTCGGTCGTGAGAAAGTCGAGTACCTCGATCCCCGCATGGAGCCGATTTTGCGTGAAACGTACGGCATCATGGTCTATCAGGAACAGGTCATGCTCGTCGCACGCGCCATCGGCGGGTACTCACTCGGAGGTGCCGACCTGTTGCGCCGTGCCATGGGTAAGAAAAACGTCGAAGAGATGAAAAAGCAGCGTGTTGTCTTTTTAAAAGGCGCCGCCGAGCGCGGTGTGAACGAAAAGACGGCCACGGAAATCTTCGATTTGATGGAAAAATTTGCGGGCTATGGCTTTAATAAGTCGCACGCCGCAGCATACTCGTATGTGGCTTGGCAAACGGCCTACATGAAAGCGCATCACACGGCTTCCTTTTTTGCCGGCAACCTGTGTCTTGTGATGGACCAGGGCGAGAAAACCTGCGCCCTAGTGGACGATGCCCGCGAGATGGGAATTCGCATTCTCGTTCCCGACATCAACGAAAGCGAGTGGTACTACACGGTTCCTGACGAGGAAAGCGTGCGATTCGGTTTAGGGTCCATCAAAGGCGTCGGTCAGCAAATCGTCGAAGACATCCTTGATGAACGCCGCATGAACGGTCCCTTTATCGACATTTTCGATTTGGCTGCGCGCGTGCCGAGCGTCAATAAAAAGACCATCGAACAAATGGCACGAGCCGGGGCTTTCGACTCCATGGATGAGGACCGCGGCAAGCTTTTTGCCAATGCTGAGCAGGCTGTTCTTGCCGCTCAGGCCGTAGCCTCTAGCGCCGGTCAGGGAAGCCTTTTTGCCGATGCCTTCGGCGAGCCTGAACGCATCGTCAGTTGGCGCACGGCAGAAAAATGGGATGAAAAAAAACGCTTTTCCGAGGAACGGGAAGTGTTCGGTTTTTGCCTGACGGGAGACGCCTTTGCCTCCTACCGTCAGGAGGTCAAAGCGTTCTCGACCCCGTTTGCCGCGCTTCAAATCGGACGAGCGTCCGTGACGATTGCAGGTCTCGTGACCAACGTGCGCGTCATTGTCGGAAAGCGCGGAAAAATGGCCGTTGTGACGCTCAGTGACGGGGTCGATACGCAAGAGGCTGTGATTTATTCGGCTGTTTACGAACGGTATCGTGCCCTTTTAGTGCCCGATGACGTCCTGGTTCTGACCGGGAAGGTTCAGGAAGACAGGCGTACCGGCGGTCTTTCCTTTGTTGTCGATGTCATCAAGACTCTCGAGCAGGTGCGACTTGCCTCGCACGGTGTGGCTGTTGTGCGTCTGACGCAGGACGCATCGATTTCGGAAATCTTCCAATGGATTGAAAAGTCGAAAAGCGAGGATGCCGGTGTGCCCGTGCGTCTTGAGATTGTTGCGCACGGGAAAAGGGGAGCACTTGACCTTAGGACAATTGTTCGCCCGACCGATCACTTCATACAGATTCTGCGGACGATTCCCGGTGTCAAGACGGCGTACTACGAATACAGCTCGCACGCTCAGTTCGTTTGGCACGAAGGAAGTCTGACGCGTCCGGAAAGCGTTTTACGTAGGTAAGGCGTGCGTTACTTCGGATTGTTAACCCGTCGCACCTACTCGCGGATGCGGTCGATAGCCTCTAAGACGGTCGAAAGTTCCGGCCATGCGCCGTTTTTCCCGAGGACAATGGCTTGCGGATTCCAGGGGCCCGTACGTTTGGCATCGGTAACACCCACAAGCGTGATTTGTTTAATCCCGAGACCGGCGGCAACGTGACTGACGCCCGAGTCGTTAGCAATAACAAATTCGGAGTGTTTGGCAAGGGCAGCAAAATTTCCCAGACCCATCGGCGGCAGGAACATCGCATCGGGGCACAAGGTTTTGGCTTGCTCCTCTTCCCGAACGGACGGAATGACAATGGGCTCAATCCCCATCGCACGAAGCGGCGCACAAAGGTCGTTAAAGTGCGACCAGTATTTCACTTGCCCCTTGTGTAGACCGCGTGCGACCGGAGCCAGGATTGCATAGCGCTCGGGAATCGAATACTCGCGTCGTAGATTACGGGCAGCTGCTTCGTGGCGCTTGAGAATCAAAAGACCTAAGTGCTTCGGCGTGACGTCCCAAGCCGGGGTTCCGCCCCAGGCTTTAATGGCTTCGTGTGCTACGTAAAAAAAGCGCTCGACTTCGTGGCAGGGTCCCGGCTCCTTAATCGAGTCATTTAAAAGGAAACCGCGAAGGTCCGTCGACAAACCTGCCACCCGCACGTGCGCAAAACGGAAAAGGAGTGCCGATCCGAAGGAATTGGGCATCAAAAGACCGTACTTGGCTCTGGCATTACGTGCAATGAAACGGATGCGCGTGACGTCATCGAAAAAATGCCCTTCAATCGGATCGAAGCGCCACCCCATGCCGGCAACAAGATCTCCGGCCCAGCGCTTACCGACAAGGGCCGGGGTATAACCGCTCGCTTGCAAGAGGCGCAAAGCGGGCATACACATACAGCAATCGCCGACGTGATTGGGTAGGCGGCATAAAACGGTCGTCATGAGGAACCTCGGATAAATCTTTCTCATTATAGGGGTGCCCTCAGTCGCATTAAAGAAGATTGAGTCTGTAAAATCCGTCCGATTGCACGGATAAATTTTTTAGTTGCGCTTTTGCAACGGCAGACAGAATTCATGACCGATACTTCACAGGCTACGACGCCGAATCCCCCGGTGGCTGAAAAAAACTTCAAGCGCCTCCTTCGCCTTTTTAGTTCCTACAAGGGCACGATTGCCGCAGCCGTTGTTGCCATGATTGTGACGGCAGGAGCTGCGGCCGTTATCGCACTTTTTGTCGGAAAACTCACCGATGCCGGCTTTTACGAAAAAGACCCCAATGTGATTTATTGGGCTCCGGCCGCTTTGGTTGCGATTGCTTTTTTACACGGCGCTTCGACGTTTGCAAGCTCCTACCTTCTGCAGTGCGTCTCGCAAAGCGTGATTGCCGTTTTGCGCGCCAAGATGTTTGAAAACATCATTCGGTGGCCCGCGGCTTCCCACCAAAAGTTTCCTTCCGGCATCGTTGTTTCTAAGTTCATCAATGAGGCGAGTAATGCCCTCGGAACAGCTGCCGAGATTCTCACATCTATCGTTCGGGATTCGCTGCAAGTCCTAGGGCTTCTCGTTGTCCTTTTCTATCAGAATTGGCAGTTGACTCTGGTCTCGCTTGTCATTGCTCCGCTGATTGTGTTAATTCTTCGGTGGGTCACGCGCCGCATGCGCGAGTATGCGAAAAAGTACCAGCTAACGCTCGGAGAGTTAAGCGGTGTGATTCAGGAAGCGATCGATGCGCGCTATGTGATTAAGGTCTATGACGGCTATGCCCGCGAAGAGGCACTTTTTAAATCCGTCAATGCGCAAATTCGTAAGCTTGCGCTTCGCATGCAATTGGTGACAAGCGCCGGCACTCCGATGACGCGTTTTGTGGCGGTCGGTGCCGTTTCCGTCGTTATTGTCTTTGCCCTGACACAAGCTCATCGCGGAGCGATTACGATGGGCGAGTTCGTCACGTTTCTCACGGCTCTTTTGATGCTCCTGCCGCCGATTCGACATCTGGCGAGCTTAAACGGATCGATTGCGCGCCTGACGGCGGCCTGTGACAGCATTTTTTCGGTTATCGATGAATTGCCGGAAGCCGATACCGGAAAAACCGAATTGCCGCGGCTTACGGGTGCCGTACGCTTTGACGGCGTATCGCTTCGCTATGAGGGGGCTAAAACCAATGCTCTCACGGATTTCACGCTCGATGTGAAACCGGGGCAGACGATTGCCTTTGTCGGCGATTCAGGCGCCGGCAAATCGACCATCATTAACCTCATCCCGCGGTTTTGGGTTCCGAGTGCCGGTGAGATTTACTTTGACGGCGTGCCGCAAAGTGCCGTGACGCTTAAAAGCCTAAGAAAGAATCTTGCGCTCGTAAGTCAAGACGTCGTGCTTTTCGATGACACGATTGCTGCTAACATCGCCTTCGGCGTTGAAAATGCAACACGGGAGGCGATTGAAGCAGCCGCAAAGGCCGCCTATCTGATGCCTTTTATTGAGTCGCTTCCCAAGGGGCTTGATACTCCGGTCGGTGAGGCCGGAAGCCGGCTTTCGGGCGGGCAAAAGCAGCGCATTTCCATCGCAAGGGCCCTACTTAAAAATGCGCCGATTCTTCTTTTGGATGAGGCCACGAGTGCCTTAGATACTCAAAGCGAAAAATACATTCAGGATTCGCTCAAGCAACTCATGCAGGGACGCACGACGTTTGTCGTCGCCCACCGTCTCTCGACGATTGAGGGCGCAGACCTTATTGTCGTCATCAAGGACGGACGTATTGTCGAAACCGGGCGCCATGCCGAACTCTTAGCGAAGAAGGGGCAGTACGCGCACCTATATTCGCTACAGTTTTCTCAGAAAACGGCTTGAGGTTTAAAATCACTTTCTTTATACAGAAGCGATGATTTTCGGCTGCATTTAACGCGTACATGCGAGACCAACACAAGACAATCTATCGAGTTGGATGGACCATCCTGCTTGTCGGGCTGTTTCCCCTCGATGCCTGGGCCTATTTGGACCCGGGCACGGGAAGCATGCTCCTTTCGGTTTTAGTGGGTCTTGTTTCAAGTGCCTACTTTTTATTGCGTCGTCTTCCGGCATTAACGCGGGCTTTTTTCTTTCGCCTGGCAGGCAAAAAAGACGACTTGAAAGGAAACGGCATTGTGTTTTACTCCGAAGGCCGGGCCTATTGGTCGACCTTTCGCCCTGTGTTGCTCGCCTTAGTGAGGCGCCGCGTGTCGGTGACGTTTTTAACGAGTGACCCGGAAGACCCTGTTTTTTCTACGCCGGAGCTATCTCCTTTCGTTCACGCACGTTTTATCGGAAAGGGAAACACCGCTTACACAGCCTTAGGGTTTCTTGAGGCCGATGTCTTTGTGCTCACGACGCCGGGAATCGACGTACTGCAGATTAAACGGAGTCCGGGCGTTAAACGCTATATTCACATTGTGCACGCCGTCGGGGATATCCACACCTATAAGTTCTATAGCTTTGATTACTACGATGCCGTCTATTGCGCGGCGCCCGGACAAGTCAAAAGCTTGCGTGCTTTAGAGTCGATTCGAAAAACAAAACCCAAGGACCTTCCCCTTTTGGGGTGCGCGTATTTGGACGGCTTAGTTCAAAGGCAAAAGAAAGAAGAATCGAAACCGGAAGAGAAAACCGTTCTCGTGGCCCCGACTTGGGGAAAAAACGGGCTTTTAACCAAAACGGGAGCTCGTGTTCCGCTTCTTTTAGCCAAAGCCGGCTTTCATGTGATTTTGCGCCCTCACCCGCAAAGCTTTGTCTCCGATAAAGCCGTAATCAGGGAGGTTTTAAAGGCCATTGACGGGAATGATGCGATTGAACTGGATCGTAATCCGGACGGCTTTGTCAGTCTTTCGCGCGCCTCGGCGATGGTAAGCGACATCTCAGGGGTCATTTTCGACTATGCCTTTGTCTTCTTGCGCCCTGTGGTGGCCGTGGGGCCGGGACCGGTGAAAGACGGCTTTGAGGCATGGGAGATTGAGCACCCGGCTTGGGAGCAGGAGATTCTTCCGAAAATCGGCGAGCGGGTGCTTGAGGCCGATGAGGCAACGCTTCTTGCTGCCGTCAAGCGCGTCATGAACGCGAAGGATTCTCTTAAGGAAACCATTCAATCGATTCGCGATGCCAACATTGTCAATTTCGGCTCTGCGGCAGACTCGATTGCGCTGGCTTTAATTGACGAAGAAACTCGGGAGGCGCACCGTGATTGATTTTATTTACACGGTCTTTATCGCCCCCTTAGAGTACTGGATGCGGGTGGTCCTGGTATGGGGTCACGGCGTTTGTGACGGCAATTGGGGCTGGGCCATTGTCCTTATGAGCCTTGTTGTCAATACGGTGATTCTGCCGATTTACATGAAGGCTGAAAGTTGGCAGGAACAAGAACAAAAGCTTCGCTTGGGATTTGAAGCCAAGGAGGCGATGATTAAGCGCGCCTTTCACGGGCAAGAGCGCTTTGCGATGATTTCGACGATGCGTCGACAGGCAGGCTACACGGCCTTCCTTTCGATGCGCTCGAGCGTAGGCTTTTTCCTGCAGATTCCGTTCTTTTTTGCCGCATACCACTTCTTAAGTCATTTCGACCCCTTAAGCGGCGTAAGTTTCTTGGGTCTTGCCGACCTCGGCAAACCCGACGAAGCCCTTCACATCGGGTCTTTTGCCGTCAACGTGATGCCGATTCTGATGACGGTGATCAATATCGGGTCGGCGCTGATTTACACGAAACACCTGGCGCGGCGCGACAAGATTCAGCTTTATGCGATGGCCGCACTCTTTCTGGTGCTCCTATATGACGCGGCAAGCGGACTTGTGCTTTACTGGACGTGTAACAACATCTATTCGCTCGCGAAGAACATCGTTTACGACGTCGTAAGAAAATTAGCGCCGCTTGTCCGAAATATCCCTTTGCACGTGATAAGAGCAAAACCGAGTCAGGAGCCGGTTTCCTGGATCGGACTTTTGCCGTTACTTTTCTGGGTTGTCGGTGCGACTCTTGGAGTTCTTTCAAGCACGCAGTTTGCGATGTTCGGCGGAATGGAGCGTCGGATTTTGGAATTGACGGCCGGAGCTTTTTACGTTGCAAGCGTTCTTGTATGCCTTGTTCAGGGCGCCAAGCTTCTGACCGTGCGCGGGCGAGCACTTTTTGCGCTCTTTATTCTGTTCCTATGCGTCAATTGCCTATGGTATTGGTACAAGGGAACGTTCGTGCGTGCCCGGGTGTTCTTCACGTTCCTCACGGGTCTTTTGAGCCTGATTCCGGTTTTGTCGCTTACGCTCGATCGCTATCGACCCGAGCGTTGGCTTTATCCTAAGTCCGATCCTTCGTCGCTTTACACCCCGAGTGCCTTCTGGCTTGTGATTCTTCTTTGCAATTACCTACCGGTACAGGCCTACTGCACGGCTCCCGAAATCTTTTCTTCGCCCGATGTGGTACTCGCTAAGCTCTTACTGCCGTCGGCTGTTTTCGGAGCGGTTCTTTATGTGGCCGGGCGTCTTTGGGTTTTCCTCGGCGTGATGCGCACGGCATCCGTTCTCACGGCGTTTGTGGCCTTCTGGCTGACGCTTTATGCGTTTGTCTTGCCGCTTGATGTCGGATCGATTGACGGCTTTCAGATCGAATCGCCCGCACGGCTTTATCGCCCCGTGATCGTAGCAACCGACGTGTTGGTTTTAGTGGGACTCGGCGCGGTGTTCTATCAGTGCCTCAAACGCCGGGCCGTTGTCGTACTTCGCGTGGCGCTCACCTGTGCCTGTGTTTTAAGTGTGGTGGCCGGCATCGAGCAGCTCTGGTCGACCCAGGGCCGCTGGCAGGAAGATACGCAATCGCGGCGCACGGAGCTTCCGGCGTATAACGAATCGATGCTCGGATTTACCAAACACGGCAAGAATACGCTTGTTTTTGTCTTGGATATGTTCTCCGGGCGTCACATGACCGAAATCATGCGGGACAATCCGGACCTCAAAGAAAACCTCACAGGGTTTGTTTGGTATCCGGACACCTTGGCGCAGGGACGGCGTACTACGACAAGTATTGCAACGCTGATTTGCGGCGAGGTTTGCACGGTCGGCGGATTAAATCAGGGTGAAAAGGATTCGCTCGTTGAGAAAATCAATCGGCGCTACGCCGAGGCGTTAAGTGTGTTCGGCGAAAAAACGGAACTTTTTATCAACGAACACACCTGGCTTGAGTCGCAGCGCTTTTCTCGGTATGCGGGGAAAAACGCGCTCGCCGTTCGATTTTTAAGTTCGGCGTATTTAAATCGCTACGCCCAAAAGCACGGCCTTGAAATTTCGGTGGGCGGAAGCGATGACTTCTTAACGGCCGTCAGTCTTTTCAGCGCCTCGCCGTGGTCCTTTAAATCCGTGATTTATTTTGACGGACATTGGGTCACACAGGCTATCGGATATTGGACAAGCGACCGCGTGGCCAATCGCTTGCAGGAATGGGCATTTTTAGATCAGCTCAGTGAAATTTCCAACGCACGTGCGGCTCACGATACGTATAAGTTCTTTCATTCGGAAATTACCCATAACCCGTGGCTGATGGTCCCAGGCAAGTGCGGCATTATCCGCGAGCTTGCTCCGGGGCAAAACTATCCGCAGCAGGCCGTCGAAACCTGTGCGTTAAAAGCGCTTGCCTCGTGGTTTGATTGGATGAAAAAGGCCGGTGTTTACGACAACACGACGATTGTGATTGCGAGCGACCACGGCGCATACGGCATGCGCTTAAATCCGCTTTTAATGGTCAAGCCGAGAAACGCCGCCTCTGAACCCTTGCGAAGTGAAAATGCGCCGATGAATCTGACGGATGTTCCGGCCTTGGCCGCCGGAACGTTCGTGGTGCCTAAGGCAAACCGCGTTCGCCACACCTACGAGATGGATAAGAACGCCGAAGATCGCTACAAGGGAGCCCGAGAGTATCGGGTTACTGGTCCCGTGTTAGACCCGAAAAGTTGGCCGGCGGACTTTCCGCGTGAGGACATCCCTCGGTAAAGCACTTTGTGCCGGCCGTCAGGTCGACCACAAGATGTTGATTTGTATAGTCTAAACCCTTGACAGAATTCAAAAAAGAGGCGAGAATCACAGCCTTTTCCGGCTCCTGTGAAGCATAGGAGACGGGGTACGGCTGTGCGTCGCGCCCCGTTTTTGTGTGTCCGAAGAGGTGGAAAAGACAAAAAATTTTATTCACCAGCAACTTATCTCCCTTTCGGACACATGTCCGAATCGGATGGCTTTACCTTATAGGGACGCTATGCCCACTATTAATCAGCTTGTTCGCAAGCCCCGTGAGAACACTCACGACAAATCCAAGAGCCCCGCTCTTAAAAACTGCCCGCAAAAGCGCGGCGTCTGCACCAAGGTCTACACCACGACCCCGAAAAAGCCGAACTCGGCTTTGCGTAAGGTTGCTAAGGTGCGTTTGACCAACGGTTTTGAAGTCATTTCCTACATCGGCGGCGAAGGTCATAACCTGCAGGAACACTCTGTGGTTCTGATTCGCGGCGGACGTGTCAAGGACTTGCCCGGTGTCCGTTACCACATCGTTCGTGGTTCTCTGGATACGCAAGGCGTTCAAGACCGCAAGCAGGCTCGCTCCAAGTACGGCGCCAAGCGCCCGAAGAAAGCGTAATTCGCGACGGTTCTTGTCAGCCGTGCGAAATGGCGGCCCCGCTGTAAGAGGGCCGAGTAAGTCGCAATCCGGACAATGCGGATTGCAGTGTTTTTAGACTGAAGACAACGAAAAGAGGAAAAATATGCCCCGTCGTCGCGAAGTACCAAAACGTGAGATCCTTCCCGATCCGAAGTTCGGAAACGTGGAAGTCTCCAAATTTATCAATGTCGTCATGCTTGACGGCAAAAAGGCTGTTGCCGAACGCATCGTTTACGGTGCTCTGCAGCAGATTGAAGAAAAAACAGGAAAGAACCCCATCGAAGTGTTTACGGCTGCCGTCAACAACGTGCGCCCGCTCGTGGAAGTCAAGAGCCGCCGTATCGGCGGTGCGAACTATCAGGTTCCGTGTGAAGTGCGTCCCGTCCGTCGCACGGCCCTGGCGATGCGCTGGTTGCGTGAATGCGCGAAAGCCCGCTCGGAAAAATCGATGCCCCAACGTTTAGCTGGTGAGTTGTTGGAGGCTTCCGAAGGCCGCGGCGCCGCGATGAAGAAGCGTGACGAAGTCCATCGTATGGCAGAGGCCAACAAGGCCTTCTCGCACTTTAGGTTCTAGTTGTTGAGAGGATACAATGGCTCGTACTACACCGATTGCTCAGTATCGCAATATTGGTATCTCTGCCCACATTGACGCGGGTAAGACCACAACAACGGAACGTATTCTGTTCTTTACGGGTGTCAACCACAAACTCGGCGAAGTGCATGACGGCGCTGCGACGATGGACTGGATGGACCAGGAACAGGAACGCGGTATCACGATTACCTCTGCTGCGACAACATGTTTCTGGCGCGGCATGGACATGCAACACAAGCCCTATCGCTTCAACATCATCGATACACCGGGGCACGTGGACTTTACCGTGGAAGTCGAACGTTCCATGCGAGTTCTCGACGGTGCCGTGATGGTCTATTGCGCTGTCGGCGGTGTTCAGCCGCAGTCCGAGACCGTCTGGCGTCAGGCGAACAAGTATAAGGTTCCCCGCATTGCGTTCGTCAACAAGATGGACCGCACGGGTGCTGACTTTTACCGTGTCATCACGCAGATGGAAAAGCGCCTTAAGGGGCACCCTGTTCCCATCGTTTTGCCGATCGGAGCGGAAGACACCTTCCAGGGCGTCGTCGACTTGATTCGCATGCAGTCCATTATTTGGGATGAAGCGAGCTTGGGCGTTAAGTTCACGTTCGGTGAGATTCCCGAGAACATGAAAGAGCTTGCCAAGGAATGGCACGAAAAGCTCGTTGAGAATGCGGCCGAAGCCAACGAGGAACTGATGAATCAGTACCTTGAAACCGGCGAGCTTTCTCAGGAACAAATCATCAAGGGTATTCGTACTCGTACGATTGCCTGTGAGATTCAGCCGATGTTCTGCGGCTCGTCCTTTAAGAACAAGGGCGTGCAGCGCATGCTCGACGGCGTGATTGACTTCTTGCCGAGTCCGATTGACATTCCGCCGGTTTCCGGTTTTGACTTGGACGGCAATCCTGTGACGCGTGAGGCCGATGATAAGGCTCCGTTCTCGGCATTGGCCTTTAAGATTATGACGGACCCGTATGTCGGTCAACTCACGTTCTTGCGTGTGTACTCCGGCATTTTGAAGTCCGGCGAGACGGTTCTCAATTCCAACAAGGATAAGAAAGAACGTATCGGTCGTCTGTTGCAGATGCATGCCAACGAACGTAAAGAAATCACCGAATCGGAAGCCGGCGACATCGCCGCTGCCGTGGGTCTGAAGGATGTGACCACCGGTGAGACGCTTTGCGACGTCGACAAGCCCATCGTTCTCGAACGCATGGAGTTCCCCGAACCTGTGATCAGTCAGGCTGTCGAACCGCGCACCAAGGCCGACCAGGAAAAGATGGCTCTGGCTTTGCAGCGCCTGGCGAAAGAAGATCCTTCCTTCCGTGTTCGCACGGACGAAGAATCCGGCCAGACGATTATTTCCGGTATGGGCGAGTTGCACTTGGAAATTCTCGTCGAACGTATGCGCCGTGAATTCGGCGTCGATGCGACGGTCGGTCGTCCCCAGGTGGCTTACCGCGAAACGATTCGCTCCGTGGTCGAAAATGCCGAATGCAAGTTCGTCAAGCAGTCCGGCGGTCGCGGCCAGTACGGTCACGTTGTCCTTAAGCTCGAACCCTTGCCGCCCGGAGGTGGTTTTGAGTTCGTCGATGCGATTAAGGGCGGCGTCGTTCCGCGCGAATACATCCCGGCTGTCCAAAAGGGTGTCGAAGATACGCTCAAAGCGGGCGTTCTGGCCGGCTACCCGGTTGTGGACGTGAAGGTGACGCTGCACTTCGGTTCTTACCACGAAGTTGACTCGAACGAAAACGCGTTCAGAATGGCTGCATCCATGGCCTTTAAAGACGGCATGCGCAAGGCCGACCCGGTCCTGCTCGAGCCGATTATGAAGGTCGAAGTCGAAACGCCCGAAGAGAAGATGGGCGATGTGATGGGTGACCTGTCGAGTCGTCGCGGTATGATTCAGGGTATGGACGATCTGGTGGGCGGTGGCAAAGCGATTCGTTGCGAAGTGCCGCTCGCGGAGATGTTCGGTTATTCGACGACGTTGCGTTCTTTGACGCAGGGTCGTGCGACGTACGTGATGGAATTCGGTCATTATGCGGAAGCTCCGAAGAATGTGGCCGAAGCCGTCATCGAAGAAAAGAAGAAGTAATTTTTTGAGTGAAGGAAGTCTTCTAAAGCGCGAAGACTTCCTTTGTTTAACCTAAATTCATCAGACATTAGAGGACCATAAAATGGCCAAGGAAAAATACGAACGTACAAAGCCCCACGTAAACGTGGGCACGATTGGTCACGTTGACCATGGCAAGACGACGCTCACAGCGGCGCTGTGCACGATTTTGGCGGCCAAGTTCGGCGGCGAAGCCAAGGCGTACGATCAGATTGATGCGGCGCCGGAAGAAAAGGCTCGCGGCATTACGATTAACACGGCGCACGTCGAGTACGAGACGGAACACCGTCACTACGCACACGTTGACTGCCCGGGGCACGCCGACTACGTGAAGAACATGATTACGGGTGCGGCCCAGATGGACGGCGCCATTCTGGTTGTGAGCGCGGCCGACGGTCCCATGCCCCAGACGCGTGAACACATTCTTCTGGCTCGTCAGGTCGGTGTTCCGTACATCATCGTGTATTTGAACAAGTGCGACCAGGTCGACGATCCGGAACTTCTGGAACTTGTTGAAATGGAAGTTCGTGAACTTCTGAGCAGCTACGAATTCCCGGGCGACACGATTCCGATTATCAAGGGATCGGCCAAGCTCGCGTTGGAAGGCGACAAGGGTGAACTCGGCGAACAGAGCATTTTGAAGCTTGCCGAGACGCTCGATAGCTACATCCCGACACCGCAGCGTGCTTTGGATCAGCCGTTCTTGATGCCGATTGAAGACGTCTTTACGATTTCCGGTCGCGGTACCGTTGTGACGGGTCGTGTCGAACGCGGTGTTGTTCGCGTCGGCGACGATGTGGAAATCGTCGGTATTCGTCCGACAGCCAAGACAACGTGCACGGGTGTTGAGATGTTCCGTAAGCTTCTTGACGAAGGCGAAGCCGGTGACAACATCGGTCTGCTGCTGCGCGGCACGAAGCGTGAAGAAGTCGAGCGCGGTCAGGTTGTTGCCAAGCCCGGTTCGATCACCCCGCACAAGAAGTTCGTCGGCCAGGTGTACGTTTTGACGAAGGAAGAAGGCGGTCGTCATACGCCGTTCTTCAAGGGCTATCGTCCGCAGTTTTACTTCCGCACGACGGACGTGACGGGAACGATTGAGTTGCCGGAAGGCGTGGAAATGGTCATGCCCGGTGACAACGTCGAGATGGGTGTGCAGCTCATTTGCCCGATTGCCATGCAGGAAGGCTTGCGCTTTGCTATTCGTGAAGGCGGCCACACGGTCGGTGCCGGCGTCGTTGCGAAGATTATCGAGTAATTGACAGCCTTAAAGGGGCGTAGTTATACTGCGCCCCTTAGTTCTTTTTTCGTTCTTTTTAGGATAAAAAACAAATGCAATCCCAACGCATTCGTATTCGCCTTAAAGCGTTTGACTACAAACTGATCGATCAGTCGGCTCTTGAGATTGTCGATACGGCCAAGCGTACCGGTGCGGTTGTTCGCGGTCCGGTTCCGTTGCCCACCCGTATTCAACGCTTTGATATCTTGCGTTCGCCCCATGTCAACAAGACAAGCCGCGATCAGCTCGAAATTCGCACACACCAGCGTCTGATGGACATCATCGATCCGACGGACAAGACCGTCGATGCGCTGATGAAGCTCGATTTGCCGGCCGGTGTCGACGTCAAGATTAAGGTGCAGTAATCGATTTAAGTTTTTTGTGACCGTGGTTTCACGGTTACGCACGTGTCGCTTCTGGCTTTTTGAGGCAATCGATCGGTGTTCGCGCCCCTTGCAAAAAGAGGTCGCAACCTCCCGTCGTGAAGCGATTTTTATAAAGTACGGTCCCGGCCAATCGTAGCCGGGGTGGAGATAATAATGAGTGATAAGCTCGGCTTAGTCGGTCGCAAAGTCGGCATGACGCGTATCTTCACGGATGACGGTCTTTCCGTTCCCGTGACGGTGTTGGACGTCTCCGACAATCGCGTTGTCTGTGTCAAGACACAGGAAACCGACGGCTATAACGCCATCCAAGTCGCGTTCGGCTCCAAGAAGCCTTCGCGCGTTAATAAGGCACTCGCAGGCCAGTTTGCAAAAGCCGGCGTGCAGGCTGCCAAGACGTTAAAAGAGTTCCATGTCGATGCGGACAAAATCGCCGAATTCAAACCCGGCACGGTTTTGAGCGCGACGATGTTTACCGCCGGTCAGAAGGTTGACGTGACGGGAACGACAATCGGTAAGGGATTCTCCGGTGTCATCAAACGTCATCATTTCAGTTCCAACCGCGCCAGCCACGGTAACTCGGTTACGACAAACGCTCCGGGTTCCATCGGTAACCGCCAGGATCCGGGTCGTGTTTTCCCGGGCAAGCGTATGGCCGGACATTTGGGTGATTGCCAAAGGACCACACAGAACCTCGTTGTCGCGCGTGTCGACGCCGAACGCGGTCTTCTGCTGATCCGTGGCGCCGTCCCCGGCAGCAAGGGCGGTCAAGTGATTGTGCGCGCCGCTGTCAAGGCCTAATAGGAGCGAACCATGGAATTGAATTTAGTCAACGAGCAGGGACAGGAAACGGCCAAGGTGCCGGCTTCCGATGCCGTGTTCGCACGCCAATACAATGAAGCGCTGGTCCATCAGCTGGTCGTGGCCTACATGGCTAACGCCCGTCAGGGAACCCGCGCGCAGTTAAACCGCGAGTTCGTGCATCACACGACCAAGAAACCCTTCCGTCAGAAGGGAACGGGTCGTGCACGTGCCGGTATGTCGTCGTCCCCGCTTTGGCGCGGCGGCGGTCGTACTTTCCCGAGCACACCGAACGAAAACTTTTCTAAGAAGATGAACAAGAAGGCCTATCGCGCTGCGATGGCGACGATTTTCTCGAAACTTGTCGCAGACGGTCGTCTTGTTGTTGTCGAATCGATTGGTGCGGAAACGCCCAAGACGAAAGCATTTGCCGCCAAGTTAAAGGCCATGGGTCTTACAAGCGCGATGCTGATTGCCGAAACGGTCGATGACAATCTTTTCCTGGCTTCCCGCAACATCAAGAATGTTACGGTTGTTGAGCCGCGTTATATCGATCCGCTCTCCTTGATTCACTACGAGAAGATCGTCGTGGCCAAGGGTGCGCTTTCTAAGATCGAGGAGATGCTCGGATGAATCAAGACCATTTATTGAAAGTGCTCGTCGGGCCCGTCATCTCTGAAAAGAGCACGATGGTTGCCGATAAGGCCCGTCAGTACACGTTTGAAGTGGTTCCGGATGCGACAAAAGCCGAAGTTAAAGCGGCTGTTGAACTGTGCTTTAAGGTGCGGGTTCAGGGCGTCCAGATGGTCAACATCAAGGGCAAAGTCAAGCGCACGGGTCGTACGCCCGGTGTGCGCAAGTCCGTCCGTAAGGCGTATGTGAGCCTGACAGAAGGACAGGAAATTAACTTTGCGCAGGAGGGTAAGTAATGGCTCTCGTTAAAATGAAGCCCACCTCGGCCGGGTGCCGTCACACCGTGAAGGT
>OLVS01000407.1_pt1 | contig 22895 bp, 20 predicted proteins | sample 1644121 | NCBI WGS metagenome assembly OLVS01 (sample SAMEA103958121, study PRJEB25191) | human gut metagenome
TCCGCTTGCGGCAGTCCGGGCAGTATTTGACGCTGTTTGAGGTGGACGCAAACGCCGCGCCGCACTCGGCGCACCGCCGCCTGTCCTCGGCTTGGTAAAGCTCCGCGTAAAGCAGCTTGTCGGCGGGAAGTACGGCGTTTTGAAACCATCTGCAAAGAAGCGAATAGGAAATGAGCTGCGGACAAACGCACTCGTCCCCATCGTCCAGCAAAATGCAGTTCCCGCCCATACAGTTGCAGCAGGTTTTCTTGATAAGGGCGTTCACTTTGCGGCTCTGCTGCGGCGTCAGCCGTTTCAGCCCGCTCATACTTCGTCGGCGGCAGATACGGCGAGAGCGGCAAAGTCGGCGTCGCTCATGGCGCGGAGCTTTGCAAGGGTACGCAAGGCAAGCTCGCACATTTCACCGTCCATATAGGGCAGCGCACCCGTCATTTCCCCAATAAGCTCCCTGCGCGTATCGGCGATGTAGATGCTGATAAGATTTGTTTCCTCAACGGTAAATCGGTTCATGCTCATACCTCCATTTCGTGATTTTTTGTTTTTGCCGCCCGCTTCGGAGCGGCTTTCTTCTTGTCGGCGGCAAGCTGCGCCCGGATAGAGGGGCGGGGCTTGCGAATATCCCGGTCGCGGTTTTCGTTCTTGTCGATCAGCGCATAGATGCCGTGCCTGCCCTCGATTTTGGAAAAGGTCAGCGTCTTGTAGTGAAGCAGCGAGAAAAGGCGGTCAACGTCCCGGTTCGACGCAAGCATCATAAACGCCGGGGCAAGCTCTGTCATGTAGTGGGTTTTGTTCGGGCTGTTAGGGCTGTACTGACGTTTCATTTCGGCTGCGATGCGCCGCGCTTCGGCTTCAATCAGCCCGTCGCGCAGGGCGGCGATATGCGCCTTGAAGTCCCCCGGCGAAAGCTGCTCACGGCTGCGCCGTTCCTCTTGCAGAAGATCGCGCAAGGCTTCGGGGGCGTTTGGCTGCACCTCAAAGCGAAGAAACGCGCCATACTGCGGATCGGGTGAACCGCTAAAGTATTTGCCTGTCGGCTGGCTGCGCTCGCCGCGCTCATAGAAAAGCGTTACGATGTCTGCGGGAAGCGCCTGCTCCCGAACGTGTCGGAAATGGGCGGCATAGTCCAGCTCATAGAGGTTTCCCCGGATTTTGCCGCGCTCCCTGCCTGTCAGCTCCACGGCGTAGGCAAGAATGCGGTCGCGTGTCTGCTCCCCGTGGAACTTCCATGTGTTGTATGGGCGGGTGTCTTTCAAGAAAACGTCGCGCTCCCGGAAGCAATGCGTCCCGGACGGACGGGAAAGCCACAAAAGGGTTTTGTCCTCACGGTCGGAGCTTGCAGCAGCCTCGTGAATGATCTTCTTGTCAATCTCAAAATCGCTTTGGTAAAAGCCGGTGTTCTGCTTCATCACCGCATCAAGGCAAGCCAATATATCCACATTTTCAAACTTCTGCATACGATCAGTTCCTTTCCAAATCCTGCGTTTTGCTCCTTTGCGCCTTTCTTTGGGCGGTCTGCTCCTTTGCCGCCCGAAGCTGCGCCCGGATCGAGGGCTTTTCCTCTTTGCCGCGCTCCTTATCGGCATGGATGGCGTTCGCAAGGTCAATCAGGGAAATCGGCTCACCCGCCTTTGCTTTCTGCTCCAATTCCCCGATGGTGGGCGTCTGCGGCGTGTTGTTGATGATACCGTCAAAATTGTTGTCGTTCTGCTCCACAATATCCTCAACGTGCTTTAGATAATTCTGCGGCTGCAAAAACTCCGGCGTCTGTCGATAGCCGATGCTGTCAACGTAATGCGCCGTGTCCTGCCTGTTCTGATGCAGCACCACCACATCGGAAACGGAAAGGCTGTGTCCCTTAAAGTCTTTCGGGTGGTCGATATTAAAGCGGGTAAAAATAGCTTCAAGGCTCGTACCCGGTGCAAGGGGCGCGGAATAGATCAGGTCATAGTTCGCCGGATCAACCGCGTGTCCCGCTGCGGTCAGACGGTCGTAAGGCTCAAAGCGCAAATCCCGCGTTTCGTCGCCGCGTTTGAGCTGGTAAATGGAAAAGGTGTCCCTGTCCGGCTCCTGCGCCTTTGCATAAAGTGCCTTGACCTCGCCCTGCGTCAGATCCCCGGCGTTCAAGCTCTGTAACAGCTCCCGGCATTTCTCCGGCGTCCCGACAAACAGCAAGTCGCCCGGTATTGCTTTCCCGTCCGGCTGCTGTTCATAGGCTTGCAGGAAAGAGCGGTCGGCAAGACTTTCGCTGCGGGGATTGGTGTGCATGGTATAAATCACGTCTTTTTCTGTACGCTGCGCCGCCTGCGCCTGTATGCGCTCCGCAAGCGTCTTTTCGGCACGTTGCAAAACGGCATCGCTGACGGGTAGCGCATACAGCCCGGAAGCAGAGGAAAAGCCGACGTTGTTGAAAACATAGTCCACTTCACTATCTTTCAACGCGCCTGCCGCAAAATACTTCTCCCGCGTGGGGTCTGCACTCACCTTGCCATCCGCGATGTCGTAATTCAGCCCGGTTTCGATATGGGAGCAGATATTTCCGTCCACCGCCAGTGTTACATAGTACCAGCCCATATATCCGCTGCTTTGACCGTCCGCGCCGTCGTTGAACTCGACGTTGAGCAGGGTGTAGGGCTTCAAGCCCTTCTGCGCGGCAATGGCATTGTCCTTTGCTTCGCGCTCCATGAGGGAAGCGAGAGCTGCTTCCTTTGTCGCGCTGACGATCTCCGGGTTGTACCGCAGCAGGGTATCGTTGACAAGCTCCCGCTGTACCGCTGCGGTCTTTGCTTTCGGCGTAAGGCGGTTGCCGAGAAACAGGGACGCGCCGTTATCAAAGCGGATGGATATATCGCTTGTGCCGCGCCATTTTCCCGTACAGGGCGACGTTTCAATCCTGCCCGCAGTACCGCCGAACGCCTGCGCAATCACTCCGATTTTCTCCTGTGTGGAAAGCGCCTCATATTTCTCTGCGATTGCGGCGGCTTTCTTCTGCAAGTCCGTAAGGGGCGGGGCGGCTTTTTCGCTCTGTTCCTCCTGCACGGCGGCAAGATCGGGCGCGGCTTTCTCGGCTTCGTGCTGCTTTTGCAGCTCTGCGATATGTCCGTCAATGCTGTTGATGATGTCTGCGGCGGCAGAGCGGATCGTTTCAAGGGAGCTTTTCAGCTCCGCAAGCTCCCGCCCGCTGCTCCACCCGGCTACATAGCCGAAAGAGTAGTCCGACGTATCAAGTCCATAATGTTGGCAAACGGTATAGGCGACGCTTTCCGCTTCCACCTCGCGGGTGCGGCGGTCTACGCGGGGCTGCTGCTCGTCTTTGGGGGCGTTCAGGTCAATATCGTGCAGCTTTGCGTGGGCGATTTCGTGAATGGCGGTTTTGAGCGTTTGCAGCTCGCTCATGCCCTTGTCAAGCGCGATGCGCTTGTCCTCCAAGTGATAATAGCCGTGTGCGCCGCCCTCGATTTTCTCAAAGCCGATGGGGACGGGAGAGGTCTTTTCAAGGGCTGCGAAAAAATCACTGTACTGCTCCACATCGCCTGTCAGCGCGTCCACGGCAATATCCGGCAATTCCTTTCCCTCGGTCTGCGACACGTCAAAGACGGACACCACCTTGTAGGCGGGGATAGTGATCTCCTTTTCCTCGGTGACGGGCTTTCCGTCCCTGCCGATCACGGGCTTTTGGGTCTGCGGGTCGATTTTCTCCGTTTCCTGCTTGATTTTGAACGGCGACGGGGCGATAATTTTTATCCCTTTTTCGCCTTTTTTGACATTGCGCTGAAACTGGTTTTTCCAAGCGGTAAAGCCCGCGATAAGGGAAGCGTCAGGCTTCTGCATTGCAATCAAGAGGGTGTTGTTGAAGCTGTAATTATGAAACTTTGACATGACGCGCAGATACTCCTTGTAGCGTTCGCTGTCGAACAGCTCCGTAATGCCTTGCTCCAAACGGTCGGTAATCTCCTTGAGCTTTTCGGCTGGCTTCTCTGCGGTAAGGTTGATAGGGATAACGGGCTGCGGCTGCGGCGGCTCGACGGTAAGCGTCGCCGCTTGCCTTGTGCCGATTGCATCCATTTCAACCTTTTCCGGGTCAAGGTGCGTCGGCTGCGCTGCCTGTTGGGGCGCGGTGTGCTGCGGCGGCTCGCCCTCAATGGCATAACCCGGAAGCAGCAGCCCATTCACCTTGAACGGCTCCGCGTATTCTTTCGGAACGGGCGGCATAGTCTCGGTAAACAGGCGGTCGTATGCCTTGATGCGTCCGGCAAGGTATTTTTCCATTGCCGCCTTGTCTGAAAAGGTCTTGCGCTCCTGTCCGGCGATTTTTACGTTTTGTCCATGGTTCGGTCCGTTGGTGTAGACACTCCATGTCAGGCTCCATGAATACAGCACGGATTTTTGCGCCTGTCTGTCATAGCGGGTGTTTTCATAGACATGATAGCGCATCTGATAGACTGCATTGCTGCGGAGCTGCCATTCATAATCTGTTTTCTCCCATTTGTTGGATGTGTGCTTGACGGGCGGCGTCTGCACATACTCGATGGCTTTTTCAAGAAAGCGGGTGTTGCCTGCCTGCTGCTCCCATGCGGCTGCCTCCGTTTTCAGCCTGTCAAATACAGCCTGCTCCGCCGCCGCGCTCTCCTGACGCAGCCGTGTCAGCTCCGCAAGAGAAAGCCCGGTCAGCGCGGAAATATCCGCTTTCTCACTTTCAAAATAGATGCTTCGCTCAATTACCAGCTTTTTTGCTACTTCCAGCCTGTCAAAATCATAGCTGGAATAGTTCTTTTCCTGTTCGCTCACGGTTTTGCTCCTTTCTTTTGTTGGTGTGATGATGTCTTTTAGCGGCTGCTCCCACTTGCGCCCAAAGCCGTGCACGACGGTATCTCCCGCCGCGCCGTTTTCGCTGAACATTTGCAGGGTGGAAAACGCATTGTCAAAGGCGGTGATATTGTCTGTGCCAATATTCGGGGCGAAGTGGATAACACCGTCCGGGTAGTCCCTGCCTGTGCCGATCCAGCCCCGGATAAAGCTGTCGAAAGGGGCTTTCGCCCCGCTGTCAAAGTGTTCCTCGGCATGGCTTTTGTATAGCTGCCCGCCCCTATACTGTCTGCCTAAAATCAGCTCTCCCGCCTGCGGGGAGAACATAAAGCGGCGGTTGTCGATTTCCCGCATATCAAATGACATACTGCGGGTATCAAGAAGCATCAGGGCGGCGGTCAGCTCTGCTTTCGGCTTGTTCTGCATGGCTTACGCCTCCTTTCATCGTTACAGAGGGTTTGGGAAACTTCCCAAGGGTCTGCCCCAACAGGCGATAGCCTGTGAGGGTACAGGCAAAATCCCCATTCTGCGCATAGCGTCAGAACGGGGATTTTGCGGAAAGGGTACCCCTTTCCTATGCTTGCTGTGTAAGTTCTTTGTCCCTCGCAAGCTCGATACGGTAGTTGACGTATTTCCCGCCCGTATCGGCTAAAACAATGCTTCCGTCATAGGTTTTACCCGTTTTCGGCGAATACAGCCTTTTGACCTTCGCCCTGCCGCCCGCAAGCAGCGCGGCGGCAATTTTCGGGGTAAAGGCGGTTTTGCGTTCCTCGAAAAAGCGGTCGTTTTTCCACATGACAAAGGCGCAGTCCTTCTTTTCGCAGTAGTAGTTTTTCCTGCCCTCGCAGACATTCCCGCCGCAGCGGGGGCATTTGCCGATCACCGTCTTTTCCTCTTTGAACAGGTCTTTCTGATTTTCGGAAAGAAACGGATAGGCTTTCACCAGCTCCCGCGCCATTTCTTCAATGCCCCGCATAAAGTCCTCCGGCTCGGCTGCGCCCCTTGCAATCTGCGTCAGAGCGTTTTCCCATTCGGCGGTAAGCTGCGGAGAGGTCAGCGTATCGGGCAGAACGCAAACGAGGTTGTTGCCGTTTTTGGTTGGGATAAGCTGTTTGCCCTTGCGCTGCACAAAGCCGGATTTGACCAGCTTTTCAATCACAGCGGCGCGGGTAGCGGGAGTGCCAAGCCCCTTACGTTCTGCGTCCGGGTCGGTGTCCGCGCTTCCGGCGCGTTCCATAGCCGAAAGCAGGCTTGCTTCCGTGTGCGGCTTCGGGGGCTGCGTGTCGTGCGCCGTAACTCTTGCGGCTGGGCTGTCAAAGCTCTGTCCCTCGGCAAAGGTCGGCACATCTAAAATAAGCTCGTTTTCCTCGTCGCCCTCGGCGTTGGGCTTTCCTTTCAGCGTCGCCCGGTAGCGTCGTTCAAGCTCTTTCCACCCGTCGCAAAGAACCGTCTTTCCCTTTGCCGTAAACTCGGTATCGGCACAGGAAAACACCGCCGTTACCGCATCAAAAATGTGCGGCTCGGCGGCGGCGAACAGCAGACGCGCCCCGGCAAGGGTGAGGATATTTCTTTCGCTTTCCGGCAGCGCGGCAAGGTCTGCTTTCGCAAGCTCCATTGTCGGAATAATGGCGTGGTGGTCGGACACCTTTTTGCTGTCAAGCGTCCGGGCTATGTCCGGCGTAAACGCCGCGCCTTTCATAAAGGGCAGCTTGCCGACAAGCAGCGCGGCGATATGCACCGCCGTATCGCCCATGTCGTCGGTCAGATAATTGCTGTCCGTTCGCGGGTAGGTAAGCAGCCGCTTTTCGTAAAGGGCTTGTGCAAGGTCAAGGGTCTGCTTTGCGGTGTAACCGTAAATGCGGTTGCCTTCCCGCTGCAAGCCCGTAAGGTCGAACAGGCGGGGCGGCTGCTCGGTTTTCCTCTCACGCCTCACCGAAATGCAAATGGCCTGCGACGCTTCGCAAGCCGTTTTGAGGGCTTCCGCATCTGCGGCGTCGGAGATCCTCGCGCTTGCCGCTTCCGCGTCGCCCACATCAAGACGGACGATATGGTAGGTTTCTTTCTTGAAAGAGGTGATCGCCGCGTCCCGGTCTGCAAGCATTTTTAAGGTCGGCGTCTGAACGCGCCCCACGTTTAGAGTTTTGCCGTGAAGGACGGAGAAAAGGCGGGTGGCGTTGATGCCGATGATCCAGTCCGCTTTTGCGCGGCATAGCGCAGACGCATAGAGCGCGTCATACGCTTCGCCGGGTTTCAGCTCCGCAAAGCCCTTTTTGATTGCGCTTTTCTCCATAGAGGAAATCCAAAGGCGGGAAAAGGGCTTATCGCACCCCGCCGCATGGTAGACAAGGCGGAAAATCAGCTCGCCCTCGCGCCCTGCGTCGCAGGCGTTGACAACCTCGGAAACGTCGCTGCGGCGCATGAGGTCTTTTAGAATTTTGAACTGCTTTTGCCTGTCTTTGAATACGGTATATTGCCACGGCTGCGGCAGGATCGGCAGGCTGTCATAGCTCCACTTTTTGTACTGCTCCCCATAGGCGGCGGCTTCCGCAAGCTCCACCAAATGCCCCACGCACCATGAAATGAGGTAGCCGCCGCCCTCCATATATCCGTCCTTTTTGTTCTTTACGCCAAGGGCGGCGGCAAGTGCCGCCGCCACACTCGGCTTCTCTGCAATGACTAACCTCATTCCTCGTCCTCCTGTTCCTCGCTGCCTGCTTCCGGCTCGTCCTCGTCGTAATCGTCAAAATCGAAATCGTCAAGGTCGGTGTCGCCCTTGATACCCTGCTTCGGCTTCATAATCTTAAAGTAGTAGAACGCGCCGCCACCGGCAAGCAGGGTAACGACAAGGAAGATCACAAGCCCGCCCGCATTGCTTTTTTCTTTCTCCGGCGGCGCATCGTCCGGCTCCGGCACGGCTTCCTTGCCTGCACATTCGGTCATATTGACAGAGCATACCGGGCAAACGGTATTGACTGCGCCTGCCTTGCATTTGTCCTTACAGGTGCAAACGGCGGGAGCCTGCGCCTTGCCGCTGCCGTCCTCCATGAGCGCCATCAGGTCAGCTTCGTCCACCTGATTGAGAAAATGTACGGTGTTTTCGCCCTCGGCGGCGCGGTCAACAATGATGTAAAAGTAGTTGCCGTTTTTGCTCTGCACAATGATAAACTGCTTGTCCTCGGCTGCTTCTCCCTCAATGTCGTCGATCAGCGACAGATTACCGTCCGGCGTAAGGGGCTGCGGCTCGGTTTCTACGATCACGCCGCTGTCATTGGTGGGAATGTCCTCACCGCCGCCCGCATAGGCGGTAACAGAAAAGCCGCCCAAGAGGACAAGGGCGGCAAGCAGGGCGACGGCTGTTTTGAAAAAGCCTTTATTCTTCATCTTCGGTTTCCTCCTGTTCCATGTAGTCTGTCCCTGCGGCGGCAATGCCGGGGATCGGCTCGCCGGAAAGCAGGGCGGTAAGCTCTGCGGGGGTTACGCGCATGGAGCGCACAAGAGCGATGATTTGCAGGTTTTCCGCTTCGGTTTTCTGCGCCGCAAGCTCTTTCAGCCTGTTCTGATACTCGGTGATTTTCTCCCGCGTTTTCTGCATTTCCTTTTCAATACGGTCAATTTTGCTGTTTGTCATACTGTCAAAACTCCTTTCAAATTTTAATTCCAATTCATCAGCCCATAGCCCTTGATACAGGCGTAATCAAGGGGATAACTTCTGATTTTGCAGGCGTCGCCGGAATTGCCCTCCACGGTGTAAACGCGGCTTCCGTCTGTGCCGATTACGATACCTACATGGTCTGCGCTGCCGTCTAAATCCCAATCAAAAAAGATGGCGTCGCCGGGAGCGATATTCTCATAACCCCTCGCGCCCCATTGCCCGTGAGAGGTAAACCACGGAACGCCCTGCGACTGACAGCCCGCAAAGCGCGGCTCGGAAAGTCCAGCCTGTCCGTAGCACCAGGACACAAAGCATGCGCACCAAGCCACGCGGCTGTTAAAGCCGTACCAGCTCCAGTAAGGCGCACCGCCTACATTGCCGACTTGCGACTTCGCTATATCCACAAGGGCGGTGTTGCCGGGGCGCGTACCGTTTACAAACTGTACGCCGCTTAAATCCTCGGACGCGGAAGTGTCCGCAGAGCCGCCGCCAAAAGCGAGGGGTTTGTTGCCGCTTGTTTGCAAATAGACATGGTACATTTCAAGCTGCTCCGGCGTTAGAAGCTCCGATACAAAAGAGGATATAGATTTGTTCGTCAGCGTTACATTGAGAATGTAATAGTTATATGGGACTTCAACGGTGTAGGTATAGGTATGGGTGTTGCCCTCCGCGTCCGTGTAGCTGCCTGTGCGCTGTTCCGTGCGGTAGCGCACCTCGATTTCTTCCGTGACGGTCAGCTTGTATTGCAGATTGAAAATGCGGTCAAGCTCTGCCTGTGCGCTCTGCGGGGTATAGCTCTGCAACAGGGCGGTCAGGTATGATGCTAATTCATGGGGGTTATGCCCGATGTACGCAAGGTCGTAGCGGTATTCGTCATAGCCCGGATAATCGCGCTCGATATTGTCTATCCTGCTTTGCAGATCGTTTTCCTTTGCCGCATAATTGTTTTCCACCGCTACAAGGTCGCTGTCCTCCGATGTGTAAGAGGTTCCGATTACGCCGTTGACAAGCCCCGAAAAAAGAGCAGAGCCGGAGGAAATTGCGGACATCAGCATGATAAGCAGGAGCAGCGCACACCCGGCAATCAGAAAGGCTTTCCAATGCCGCCCTACAAAGGCGGCGGTCTTTTTCGTCGCTTCGGCGGTTTTCTTCGCCGCCTTGCGGGTGTTTTCTGCGGCTTTCCTTGCGGATTTTGCACCGCCCGTTCGTACCGCCTTTGCATACTGCCGCTTGATCTGCTGCTTCTGCCAAAACCGGGAAACGGGGTTAGACGCGGCAAGCTGCGGGTTGTCGTGCAGCGCCTTTTGATACTGAAAATCGGCGTTTGCCTTGAACGCGGCTTTTTCCGCTTTTGCCGCCGCCCGGTATGGTTTCAGCTTGCGGCTGCGGCGGCTCTTTCGCATCTGCCGCGCCCCCGCCCGGATGCCGCGCTCGGCTAATTCCTCGCTCTTGTGCGCTCCCTCCACGCCGGAGTTGTCCTTTTCAACGGAATGTATCTTATTGTGGACGAAAACGCCGACCTCCTGCACGGGGCGGGAGAGGGGGTTGTGCTGCTGTCTGCCGCCCGGTATGGGCTTTTCCTTTTCCTCAAAGCGCAGGCGGGTTTTTCTCTTGCCTGTGACTTCGTCAAAGGTGCGCTCTTTTGTCAAGACTTTCTTTTTCGGAATAGCCGCCCGCGCTTCGTCCAAGCGGTCGGCGGCTCTTTCCGATTTGCGGATCGCCTTTTGAAGCTCCGGCGTCGCCCGTTCTTCCTCGGTGAATTGCAGGCGTGAGGTCTTTGTTTTTGCCGCCGCTTCCCGCTGCGCCCGCTTTATCGCCTTTTTGGATGCTGCGCGGGTATGGGCGGCGTCGATATGCTCCAAAACACGCTCGGCTGCTGCGTCGTCCCGCTTCGGGGAAAGCTCCGGGGTATAGGGGCGAGCTGCCGCGCCGCCGGATGGGTGCGGAAGCTGCTGCACGGCTTCCTGCGCCGCCTGTTCGGGCTTCTTGGAAAAATCCGCGTCCTGCTCGCGCCCGCTGACCAGCTCGGCGGTGCCTGCGGTTTCGTTGACCTCGATAAGCCCGTCCCTGCTCATTTTCTGCGTAATTTTATCACGGGGTTTCAGCTTTTTGCTCAATTCGTTTCACCTCCGATCCGCGCCCTTGCAAGGGTGCAATAGTCATAGTTCAGTTCAATGCCGATGTAATGGCGGTCAAGGCTTTTTGCCGCAAGCCCTGTCGTGCCGCTGCCGAAAAACGGGTCAAGGACAATGCCGCCCTTGGGACAGCCCGCCAAAATGCAGGTTTCCGCCAGCTTCGGCGGGAACGCGGCAAAATGCCCGCCCTTGTAGGGTACGGTGTTGATATGCCACACGTCCCGCTTATTCCGCGTGGTCGGCATGAGGGCTTCATCGTAGTAGCCGCCTGTCCGCGCCCGGTTGATGCCCTGCACCTTGCCCTGTCCGGGTACCTCGCCGTCGTATTTGTGTCCCGCGCTGCGCCCGCCCCGGTATCGCGCCGCCGTGGTGGGGGCAATGGGTTCCGCAATGGCGGCGGCGTCATAGTAATAGCTCTTTGACTTCGTAAGCAAAAAGACGTTCTCATAGCAGCGGCTCGGTCTGTCCCGCACGCTTTCGGGCATGGGGTTGTCCTTCTGCCAAATAATCGCGCTGCGCAGATACCACCCGTCAGAGCGCAGGGCAAAGGCTAAAAGCCACGGAATACCGATTAAATCCTTTTGCTTGCAGCCTGCCGCCCGTCTTGCAAGGGACAGGCTCTGCCCGTTTCTGCCTTTCGGATTTTTCGGGTCAGTGTAGGCTCCCTTGCTGCCTGTGCCGCAGTAGGTATCGGCAATGTTCAGCCAAAACGTACCGTCCGGGCGCAGCACCCGTTTCAGCTCACGGAAAACCTCGACAAGCCTTGCGATGTACTGCTCCGGCGTGTCCTCCCGCCCGATCTGCGCGTCCATGCCGTAATCCCGCAGGGCATAGTAGGGCGGGCTTGTGACGCAGCAATGGACGCTCTCGGCGGGCAGCTCCCGCAGGGCGCACAGCGCGTCGCGGTTGATGATGGTGTCTAATCTCATGTGCCGCCCACTTCCTCCGGGCGGGTCGTCATTACCCGGTATAGCTCGGTATTCTGCGGAAAACGGTCAAGGAAAGGCAGCACCACGTTTCCGTAGAAGATCAGCCCCTCGCCCGCTTCGGTATGGGTAACGTATTTCATCTGCTGCGGGGAGATATTGAGCTGCCTTGCAAGGATTTCCCGGTCGCCCTGCGCCTGATTGAGCATGAGGACAAAATCGCTGTTCTCAAAGATATTCTCAACTTCGCGGCTGCTCAAAAGGTCTTTGACATTCTGCGTGATAGCGGTTGGAATACCGCCCCATTTACGAAAGCGCTTCCAAATCTCCACGGAATAGGCGGCGGTTTGTTCCTCTTTGAGGAGCAAATGAAACTCGTCCATGTAGTAGCGGGTGGATTTCTTTTCAGCCCGGTTTATGGTTACTCTGTTCCACACCTGATCCTGCACAATGAGCATCCCCAGCTTTTTAAGCTGCTTCCCAAGCTGCTTGATGTCAAAGCAGACAAGGCGGTTTGAAAGTTCCACATTGGTACGGTGGTTAAAGACATTCAGGCTGCCCGAAACGTAAAGCTCCAATGCCGCCGCCACCCGCGCCGCTTCCGGCTCCGGCTGTCTTAAAAGCTCGTCGTAAAGGTCGCCGAGGATCGGCATTTTCGCCGGGTCGGGGGCGGCTAAAAACGGGCGGTACACGTTTCTTACGCTGCGGTCAATGACGGTCTTTTCCACGGGCATCAGCCCATCCTTGCCGCCGATGACAAGCTCACAGAGGGAAAGGAGAAAGTCACTTTTCAGCGCAAGGGGGTTGTCGTCCTCGCTGTAATTGAGGTTAATATCCATAGGGTTGACATACTGGGTGCTTGTGGGGGAAATGCGGATCACCTGTCCGTGCAGGCGGCGCACAAGGGGGTAATACTCCGCTTCCGGGTCGCAGATGATGATGTCGTCGTCGGTAATGAGAAAAGCGTTTGTGATTTCCCGCTTCGCCGCAAAGCTCTTGCCGCTTCCGGGGGTGCCGAGGATCAGACCGTTGGGATTTTTAAGCCGCTTGCGGTCACAGAGGATCATATTGCTTGACAGGGCGTTCAGCCCGTAATAGAGTGCCGCGCCCCGCTGAAAAAGCTCCTGCGTGATAAAGGGAATGAAAATCGCAGTGCTTGATGTGGTAAGCCCCCGCTGGATGGGGATAAGGTTCTCGCCCAGCGGAACAGAGGACATCAGCCCCGCCTCCTGCTGGTAGTCAAGGCGGGTGAGAGCGCAGTTGTATTTCTGCGCGATGCCCGCCGCTGCGAATATGTCATTTTCCAGCTTTCGCTTCGTGTCCGCCATATTTACCACAAGGAAAGTCAGGAGAAACATTCGCTCGTTGCGGCTCTGCAAGTCCTGCAAGAGGTTTTTCGCTTCGCCGCCGAACATGGCAAGGTCAGAGGGGATGATGTCCATATCGTAGCCGCTGCGTACCGCTTTCTTTTGTTCCTCGATTTTCATTTTGTCAAGGTCGGTTATCTTGCGCTTGATGGTCTTGATGGCTTCGGTCTGGTCGATGCTCTTGATATGGAGATTGACGACGATCCCTGTTTCAAGGTCGAGAATGTCCGCAAGCATACGGTCGTTCAGCTCCGGCGCAAGGATTTCAAGGAAACTGACCGCGCCGATTTTGCGTCCCATACGGAAATATCTGCCCTCGCCGAAACGGAACGAGGACGGGGCGATAAAGTCCTTTGTGGTAAGTCCCGACGGGGTGAGCCAGTCCCAAGAGAAACGGAACGGTTCTCCCTCCGGGTGGAATACGCTGTGCAGGGCTTCCAGCCGTTCATAGCCCGTCATGGGGCGGGCGGCTGCGCCCAGCACCTTAAAATTATTCAGTATGTCGGTTTCAATACGGGCAAGCCGCGCCTTTGCCGCGTTCAGATTGTCCGCTTCCACGGAAAAGGTAATGTACTTTGACTTTACAAAGCCGTTGTTGCCCTTTGCAAGCTGATGTTTCAGCATATCCGCGTACTCGGTGCGGATGGAATTGAAAGCGTCATTTTGCGCGGGGATCGCAACGACCTCCTTCGCGCCGCCGCTGCGCGTTCCCCGGTTGATAAAGGAAAGCTGCACACTAACGGTCGCGTCAAAATAGTTGAGAAAGTCGCACCAGTTTTCAAAAATGGCGGTCTTATCGTCTGCCTGCGCAAGCTGATAGTTGATGTCGTCGTAAGCGATGCTCTTGGAGTATTTCTTTTCCGTAACCTTGCAGATACCGTCCGGGTACATGGCAAGATACGGTATGGTCTGCTGCGCGGTGTGCGCCTTTCCGTCGCCCTTTGCCGCTCGGATCAGGGCGGCGATTTCCTTTTTCTCGGCGCGGGTGAGCTTACGCCTGTTTCCTGCGTGTTTTGCGTTTGCCGTTGACAATAGCCGATACCTCCTTTTCAAGTTGTCTTTGCCGTTCGAGGACGGCATAGAAATTTTCCGTCTGATAGGGTCTTTCTTTCGGACGGATAAATTTTGTCTGTATGATGTTCTTAATCAGCGTTTCAAGGGGCTGCCCGTGCTTTTCGTACATGGCAAGCAGAAAGCAGGGCAGCATAACGAGGATCATCACGAACGCCGCAAGGCTTGTGCCAGTGCTGCCTTTGAGCAAAAAGAAAAGCGGCAGTCCAACAAGGAGCGCCGCCGCAAAGAAGATAAGCTGTCGCTTCGTGAGATTGAAAGCGACCTTTGTTTTGATGCGGGACAGGTCTTTGGGAACGGGTACATACGCCATAGAAAAATCTCCTTTCGTTACATTTCAATACTGTTTGGGAGTTCGTTGCCCCATATATCCCACCCCGGCGTTTTCTGTCGGGCAAACAGCTCAATCCGGGGCAAATCCCCCATAAGGGCAACGATTTTTTCCCGCGCTGCATCCGGCTTTTTGCTGTGCTGCTCTATGGGGCTGATAAGAAACTGATGTACGCCCGCCGACTGCCGCTTGGGTTTGCCCTTGGTCGCCAGCAGACAGATTTCCGCGTTGCTGCGCGTCCAATAGCCCATCCCGTAAAACCAGGACGGGCTTTTGCGGTTACGTTTGAGCCAAACGAACGCCACCGTCCGATACCGAAAGCCCCATGCGCGGATCAGCCGCAGAGCTTCGGGAAGCTGCGGAAAGGTCGCCCACAAAAACAGGGCGCAATCCTTCGCCGCCAGCTCCGGCACGGGCAGGGCGCACAGCTCGTCAATGCTCATGGTGGGATAGTGCTTTTCCGCTGCGCCCTGCACCTTGCTCCGTTCATACCGCCACGGGGGATCTGCGTAAATAACGCTGTATTTCTTGGTGATGGAAAACCTCCTTTTAATGTGCATGGAATAATGATTTTGCCAGTGCGCCGGATTTCAAAAGGTTAAAGCAAAGCAGCACCGTATAGGCTGCGATGGAAAATATCGCGGTGTGCAGATTGTCCGCTATAACCATGTTGTTTACCAAAACCGCGTAAATGCCGACGCATATCATAATGAGGAAGCCTTGAAAGCCGAGGGCAAACAGGCCTTTTAAGTAGTTGTTTCCGATTTGCCCCCATTCCCGGTTTGTCATGGTGGCGAATGGAATAGGCGATACGGAGCAGTACAGGTAAATCTCAATCATACGCCCGTACAAAACAACCGTTATCAGCACCGACATGATTTTCATGCAAAGGCTGACAAGGCTTGTTTCGAGCATAAGCAAGAGCAGTTCGGGGATTTCCATTGCGTCAAGTCCGGCTTGCATGGACGAGAGTGCGGCGGCAACATCAATGCTGGTGCTGCCGCCGATCACGCCCGCCGCGCCGGAAACAATGTGCTGCGCCATGTCGAATACCGCCATAGTGATGTCAAAGGTATGCGTGACGATAAACACCGCAACGAACGCTTTGAAAAACCACTTAAAGAACATGAACGTGTCAATGTCGTGCATATTGTTCTTTTCCGTTACCATGCTGATTAGCTCCACGCATAGAACGTAGGTAATGACAAGCCCCGCAATGGGGACGATCACATTTTCCGATAGCGTCTGTATCATGGAAAATATGCTTGCGTTCCACCCCTGCGGGGTCTTGCCTACCTCGGCGGCAATCGTACCGACCTTTTCGTTTACGTCCCCGAACATAGTTGACAGATTTCCGTTGATCGCTCCGATCAGGATTTCCTTGATCCATTCGTTAATCGCGTCAAGTATGCTCTGCATAGGACATTACCGCCGCTTAACCGAACAGCCCTTTGAGCAGGGGAACGAGAACGCCGCCAATCAAGGCAACGCCGCCGCCCGCCATAAGCTGCTTCATGCCCTGCGATTTTGCCCCCGGATTGTCGTTACCATAGCCCTCCAAGAGGTTGATAACGCCCCAGATGCCAAGACCTGCGCCCAGTGCAATCACAAGGGTCTGCAATACGTCTACTGCCGAATTGAAAAATGTCATAGATTGACCTCACTTTCTGCCGCTTTGCGGCTCTTGAATTTTTGTGTTTGTATTTTTGTGCATGAAAAAAGCCGCCCTCATCAAAAAAGGCGGCTGCGCGGGCAATGCCCGCAAGGGAATAGGAAGTGCAGAGGTGGGAGCGCGTACCATGTAGCCGATGCTTACGGTCTTGATGGCGGTATCACCTCCCAAGTGGCGGTGCGGACAATTTCGCCGCCCGCTTTAATGAGATCGAGAGCTTGCGCCCGCTGGCGTTCGCCGCCGCTTTGAAAGCTCTCCAAAAGCTGCACGGCACTCCATACCGCAAGCCCTGCGGCAAGAGCGGTGATAAGCGTCTGCATGACTGCTTCCGGCGTTTTGCAGGCGTTCGTCACGGCGTCCTCCTTTCCGCGCCGCCCTGCTTGGCAAGGTAGGCGCTGTATGCGGTCAGAAAGCGGTCGATGGCTTCCTGCCGCTTTTGCTGCCGTTTCTCCGCGAGGGTGACAAGCTCCCGGATCGCCTGCGCAAGCTGCTGTTTTTCCCGCTTCTTTCGGATGCGTCTGTTCATTCCGTAACCTCCTGTAAATCTGCTGCGTCAATTTCGTAATAGTCAAAGACAGTATCCGGCTTGATGATTACCGGGCGTCGCTGCCGCTTCAAAAACTTCTCGATGTCAAAGGTGTTTTTCTTGTCGTAGTCCGAAAGGTATTTGTATTTCGGGTGCTTCGTGATGTCGTACTTGTCGGAGAAGAACGGGCGAACACCCCGTAGCTGCAAGATACATTTCCCGCCGTCCATCACGGCAATTTCGTCCTGGCTCATAAGCTCCTTTCCGAGCTTTTGATAGTTCAGCCCATGAGAAACGTCCCGCCCCCGGTTTTCGGAAGTGTTGAAGCTGTCAATCGTTTCTTTCCCCAAAACCTCGGAGATTTCTTTCAGCGTCGTTTTCTCCTTGCCGCCGAGGAAAAGGGTTGTGTCGCAATTCCCGATGATGGTGTCGGCGTGTTCCTTGTATATGGCTTTTAGCTGGCTCTGCGCCTGCACCACAAGGCAAGCGGAGATTTCCCGGCTTCGCAGGACGCTGATTAGCCGTTCCAAATTGGGGATCGTGATGTTGGCTACCTCGTCCAGCAGACAGCGCACATGAACGGGCAGCCGCCCGCCGTATTCGTCGTCGGCTTTGGTGCAGAGCAGGTTGAAAAGCTGCGACACGATCATCGCTGTTACAAAGTCAAAGGTGGGGTCGGTGTCGCTGGTGATGATAAAGAGCGCCGTTTTTCGGTCGCCCAAGGTGTCAAGCTCCAATTCGTCGCTCTCCATCAGCTCCCGCAGCTCCTTGATGTCAAAGGGTGCAAGCCTCGCGCCGCAGGAAATGAGGATCGAGGAACGGGTCTTGCCCGCAGACAGCAGAAACTTTTTGTACTGCTTGACCGCAAAATGCTCCGGGTCTTTTTCCTCCAAGCGTTCAAACATGAGGTCAACGGGGCTTTGAAACTCGCTGTCATCCTCGCGGGCTTCGCTTGCATTGATCATTTCAAGCAGCGTCGTAAAGTTTCGCTCTGCGTCCGGGGCTTCGTAGTGAATGTAGCCGATTAACGCACAGTACAGCAGCCGCTCGGCTTTCACCCAAAAATCCTCGCCGGACTTTTCGCCGCTGCCCTTGGTGTTGGCAATCAGCGTGTTTACCAGCTTCAAAATATCCTTTTCGTCGTGGAGATAGGCGAAAGGGTTGTATTTCATGCTCTTTTTGAAGTTAATGGTATTCAGCACCTTAATACGGTACGGCTCATAGACGATCTTTCCGTTTTTTCTAACGGGCTTTCCGTCCTCGCCCAGCTTCGGACTGCCGCGCTCCAAAAGTTTGCCGCACTCAAGCAGGAGAGTACCTTTCGGGTCAGACACGAGATAGCTGCTGTGCATTTGCATCAGATTGGGTTTGACGAAAAAGCGGGTTTTGCCGCTTCCGCTGCCGCCCACCACCAGTACGTTTTTGTTCCGTGCGTACTTCGGCTGCTTCGGGCGGCTGTTCATCATCAGCCGTTCCGTCTGCGTCAGCAGCACATTGTTTTCAAACACCGGGTCGATGTACGGGCGTATATCGTCGGCGCTGCCCCATCTCGCGCTACCAAACTCTTTTCCCCGGCGATATTTCTTCGCGTTTTTGCCTTTGACGTAGACAACAAGCCGGATCAGTGCCGCGCCTAAAACGCCCACAAGTAAATCTGCGGGGTGCAGGCTCGGCGCGAATGAGGAAAAGGCGGCGGCAAAGCCGTCACCAATGGAAAGCAGCTTGCCGGAGAGATCAGCACCCGGCGCAATCCGCGCCGCCTGTCCCGCTTTATCAAAGAGATACACAAAGAGCAGATACGGGAGATTGGGAAGTATCAGCCTTTTCAGATTTATGCTTTTCATCGCTCAATGCCCCCTCTTGTCTGATTTTTCACCTTTTGGCGGTCAGCGTTAAGTTGCTTCGCCTTGTCCTTAAAGGCGGCTAACGCCTTGCGGATCGAGGGCTTTTGTTCCTGCGTCAGCTTCCTTGCGGAAAACTCCTGAAAGGCTGCGGTCAGAACGTCCGCGTCGCGCCCCTTGAAAAACACAAGGTAGCGGGGCGGGCTTTCCGTCGCGTCCTTTTTCAGTGCAAAGTCAACGCCGTATTTCTTTGCCGTACTCTCAAAGGCTTTGATATTGCTGTCAGTGATTTCGATGCTGCTTACGCCTGCGTTCTGCTTCATAAGCTGTTTTAGGGTCTGCTTGCCGTGGTGCTGCACTGGCTTATCCAACTGCTTTTTGATTTGTGAAAGCATGAAGCGAATGGATTTTTGCAGCATTTCGGCGGTGAGCTTGGTCGTCCTTATGGATAAGGCAATGACTTTTTCGTTGATTTCATCTTGCATTTACCGTCCTCCTTTCGCGGTGTTATGTGCTGCGCCGCTTTTGGGCGCAAAAAATGGGCGTCCGCTGCCTGCGCCGCCCCGCTTAAATCCGCACCAGTAAGCCGTTCAAGTCCTCGGCGCGGACACCCGCAAGATACCAGTTGTCGCCGTACTCCATGCGGGTCGGCTTCCACTTGCCGCCTGTGAATACCTCCAAGCACTCGCCGCAATGCAGCCCGCCGTAGTAATCGGCAAGGTCAAAGCGGATGTCGTAGCGGTCGGCGGTTTCGTCAAAAAACAATGCGCCCTGCTTCATAGTCTTGTCCTCCTTTGGTTTTACAGGCTTTCGCCCTCGTTGCAGGTGTAATCGGGTATGCCGCCTTTCGGCTTTGCCCATGCGCCGCTTGCCATGTCGTGGGCGACAAGGGCGGTATAGTAGCTGTCGATGGTGGACGGAGCGTTGAACAGCACCGCCCGTAGATACTGCTTGATATTGCGGATCTTCGTGGTGTTCTCCCGCATACAGTCAAGGACAAATTCAATATGGCTGCTCGTCAGCTTCAAAAACTTGCTTTTGACAAGCTCTGCCGGATAGTCGTCCCCGGCGATGCGGAGCGTCTTTCTCGCTGTGCATACCGTTTCCAGTATGAGGTCAACGATTTCGTCCAGTCGGTCTTTATCCATGTGCGGGTCCTGTGTGAGAATGTCATACTCGATATTATCCTTGATGATGTCCCTGTAAATCTCTACTGCGCTCTGCGTTTTCGCTTCCGTTCCTTTCCGTTCCGGCTCTGCCGCGTCCTCTGTGAAAGGTGAGGGGTAAGGGGAAAGGATAGGAATGGAATGGGTATTTGATATATCCGTATTTGATTCCTCTTTTTTTGATAAATCAGTTCTTGATATATCTTTATTTAATTGCGTTGGATTTTCCAACGTAGGGTTTTCCAACGTAGGATTTTCCAACATAGGTTTTTCCAACGTTGGATTATCCAATGTTGGATTTTCCAATGTAGGTAAATCCGATACAGGTGGCTGCGGCTGCTCGTAAATGATATAGTCTGCGCCCCGCAAGCGTCCTTTCTCGTCGCGTTCGCGGCTGCGGACGATATACCCGGCTTTTTCAAGCTCTCGTACCGCTTCGCGTATCGCGTCGATTTTCTCCCGGTTGATGTGGGACAGCCCCGCAAGGGTATAGTCCCAGTTGTCCGGCAGGGACAGCATTTGCGAAAGCAGCCCCTTTGCTTTCAAGGTCAAGCCCCTGTTGCGTAGATGATGGTTGCTCATTACGGTATAGCCGCGGTTTCGTTCCACACGGAAAACTGCCATTGTTCATCACTCCTTTGCTGTGGTTTTGTTACGCAGTAGAAGCGCGTTTTTAAGGGAAAAGGTATAAACACCTTACCCCGTCAAAGCCGCGCCCCAAAAGCCGCTTGCTGCAAGGCTTTTTCCGGCTCTACTGCGTAACATAAGGGCATGAAAAAAGCGGCGTTTCTGTTCTCCCTGTGTGGGATTGAGAAACGCCGCCTGTGCGTGTATTCTATTGTGCTTCCGCGATATAGTCTTTGATGATTTCGCCAAAATCTGCCGTAAAGGAAAAGATGAAGTATTCCAATACGTCGGGGGCGGCGTCCATCGGCTCGGCTTCCTCGGAAAACGGTAAGCCCATAAGCCCATACAGCATTTTGATGATTTTGAACAGCTTGCCCCGGTCTGCGGGGGTGTTCATGGAAATGAGAACATCGGTAAGGCGGTTGATGGTTTCCATATCGCCGCCTGTTGTCACCCAGACCATTTCTGCGAACGGCTGCGTGATTGCTCCGGCGACAAGGCTGATTTTGTCCTTGCTGATTTCGCCGGACGGGGTTATAATACCTTTGTCAAGTAGAGTGTTTTTCATTGGATCCTCCTTTTCTTCAATGGTGCCCGTGGTGCCCAAATGGTGCCCGGACGTGAAAAACAGGGTTGTAAAAAGAAAAACCGCCACAATCACAAGATACAAGAAAAGCCTTTGTTTACAAGGCTTTTCGCAGATAACCTATAAGAAGATATGCGGAAATACAGGGCGGTTTTGGCTGTTTCACGACCCTCGAAATGTCGTGTTCCCAAAAGGAACCTAGGGTTCGAATCCCTAACTCTCCGCCAAAAACCCAGTCATATCAAGGCTTTTGCCCATATGACTGGGCTTTTCTTTTCTCTCAAGGTCACATCGGCGTACATGATTTTCGGCAAGAACTCAGGTGTGCCAGCCGGTCTGCCTTGTGTCCGGCAGAGTCAGGATATTGTCCATTACATTTGCCGAGGTGATCTTGGACTTGTAATCCAAATGACTGTAAATATTCGCCGTCGTGCCGATGTCGCTGTGGCCCAGCCACTCCTGGATTTGCTTCAGAGGCACATCGTTCGCCAAAAGCAGTGAGGCGCAGCTATGCCCTTACGGTATAATTACGACAAACCGGAAAAGCCCCGTATATCAAGGGTTTTCGGTTATCTGGCAAGGTTTTTCATCCTTTTCCAAACCGAAAAATCGAGCCGCGAAGTAGTTATATCGTAAGGGGTGTTATAGTAACGACAAAAACTAAATACTGTTTGGGCGGGCTGTCAGTCCGTCCAAGAAATCAGGACATTTCCTCTGAAAAGAAGAAATGTCCTTTTTTTGTACCCAAAATCAGATGCCGACAGGAGGAACACGATGACTGAAAAAACAGCGCAGAAAGAACCGGGCAAAAAGCCCGTGCCATCCAAAAAGCCGAAACCGCAGCAGGAAGTAGTCGTTCAGATTCCGCTCTCCGAGCTGCATCCATTCCCGGATCATCCCTTTCAGGTGCGGAAGGATGCGTCCATGCAGGAAACCGCCGAAAGCGTCAAGGAGTACGGCGTCCTCGTCCCCGCGCTGGCGCGGCCACGGGAGAACGGCGGCTATGAACTGATTGCAGGCCACCGCCGCAAACACGCCTGTGAGCTGGCGGGGCTGGCCACCATGCCCGTCATTGTCCGCGACATTGACCGGGACGCTGCCACCATCATCATGGTGGATAGCAACCTTCAGCGGGAGAACATTCTCCCCTCCGAACGCGCCAAAGCCTACAAGATGAAGATGGAGGCCATCAAGCGGCAGGGCGCACGGACGGATCTGACTTCGCCGAAAATTTCGGCGAAGTTCCGCAGCGATGATGAAGTTGGTCAGGATGCCGGTGTGAGCGGAGATATGTCAAGGATAGCAATGTCTTTGCTTCGTCCACGGAGTCCGTACCTATATGTACTGCCGAGTTTCTTGTCTTGCGAAGAACATATAGCGTGTTGTCAATTTCGTGCGGCAATAAACCGGCTCGCTTCAAAATGCGAATTCGATTTGCGTGGGTGTTGTCAACAGCCGGCTCCGCAATGTGCTCAAAGACAAGGATCTCCTGCACTAAGCGCTCGGCAAACATTCCGAGTTTATAGATACAGGCATTGGGATCAGAATAGACATAGGTTTCTGCGGTTGCGCCGATCTGCGCCAATGCAGGCCAGTATCGATTCAGAAAATCAAAATTTGATTTCATAAGCAGTCTCCCTCGATTTTTGTTAATTCATTTAGCATTTGATATAAGCACATCTCCAAAGTGCCAATTTGGCACTTTGGAACCACCGTGCTGGCACTTTGGGATTTCGCCAAAGTATCAATTTGATACTTTGGAATTCTCGCTCCTCATCTGACTGCCACTTCGACCTTTTTACCGCTGAAGGCCACGCCGTATTTATAAATCGTCCTGACCCCGGCGGTCGTCAGCTCGGTTTCGTATTTCTTATCGTTGATCTGCTGCAAGGCCGTCTCGGACAGCTTTTTCAGCTGCTCATCGCTGCAATTTTTCTCCGCTTTCAGCTCAATCAGGATGCCCGGAAGACCCTTTTGCGTGGGCTTCAGCTGAATGTCATAGCGCCCGTCACCGGATTCCCGGTTGGAGGTCACGAAAGCACCTCCCAGCAGGGCGCACAGGCCCAGCATAAAGCCGTGGTAGAAGTTCTCCCCGGCGGTATCGAAGGAGCTGACCGACTGGGTCAGCAGCGTCTGTATCTGCGCTTTCAGCCGTGCGTTATCGCCGGAGAAGATGGCCTCCTGAACGGAAA